>Ga0208009_1000172_pt1 | contig 18110 bp, 18 predicted proteins | sample Wag4_2014_7_16_FD_187364 | JGI IMG/M metagenome (GOLD analysis project Ga0208009, IMG submission 187364) | Fresh water mixed with fracking chemicals microbial communities from Ohio, USA - Utica-2 Time Series FC 2014_7_16 (SPAdes) (version 2) ...
AAGTCCCCCAGTTCGGCGCTGTCGGCAGGGGTGCGGACCATGGGGGAGCGAACAGGGCGGACGGGAAGGGGGTGCGGGTGCGTGAACCGCCACCGCCACACTTTTAAACGAATCGCACCCTCGCTACGGTTCCGGCGTACATCTGTTCCATCGGGGAGGCCGGTGTGCTCACGGGGCTGCGCCTGCAGAACATCGCGCTGATCGAGCAGCTGGAGCTGAGCTTCAGCCAGGGCTTCACCGTGCTCACCGGCGAAACCGGCGCGGGCAAGTCGATCCTGCTGGACGCCCTGGACGCCCTGTTGGGGGGCACCGCGCCGCGCCTGTTGCGCCAGGGGGCCGAGCGCGCCGTGATCGAGGCCACTTTCAGCCTCAATCCGCCGCTGGGCGCTTGGTTGGACCAGCAGCAGCTGGAGGCGGATGAGGAGGGAATTTTGCTCAGCCGGGAATGGCGCCTCAGCGAGGGCAGGCTCAGCAGTCGCCATCGGCTCAATGGGGTGGCGGTGAACCGCGGTCAGATCATCGAGCTGCGGCCCCTGCTGCTCGATCTGACCGTGCAGGGCCAGAGTCAGCAGCTGGCGAGGCCCGGTCAGCAGCGGCGGTGGCTCGATCGCTATGGCGGTGAGGCGCTGCAACAGCAGTTGCCTGAGGTGGCGGCGGCCTGTCGGGCCTGGAAGCAGGCGGCGTCAGCGTTGGCGGCGGCCCGGGCCAGCTGCCAGCAGCTGCAGCAGGAGCGGGAACGCCAGGAGCAGGTGCTGGCTGATCTGGAGGCGGCCGGCCTGGAGGATCCCCAGGAGCGGGAGCGCCTGCAGGCCGAAGAGAACCGGCTGGCCCACGGCGTGCGTCTGCAGGAGGGTGTGATGGGCCTGCTGGGCCGGTTGGTGGAGGGGGCTGAGCAGGCTCCGTCCGTGCTGGATCACCTGGCGGCCTGTGAAGCCGAGCTGGCCTTGCTGCAGCAGCTCGATCCCGCCGTGGCGGAGCTGGCCGCGCGCTGCAGCGATGGGCTGGCCCAGCTGCAGGAACTGGCCCGCGAGCTCGATCGCTACGGCGCGGTGCTGGAGAGCGATCCCGAAAGTCTGGCGGCCCTGCAGGAGCGCATCGCTGCGCTGAAGGCCCTGGAGCGCCGCCATGGCCGGGATCTGGCCGGGTTGATCGACTGGCGTGATCAGCTGCGTGAGCAGTTGGTGCCCGGCGGCCCTGAAGCGGCGTTGCAGGTCCTGGAGGAGGCTGAGGGATCCGCCCGGCTGCGGCGGGATCAGGTCAATGCCTCCCTCAGTGCCGCCCGCCGGCAGGCGGCGCTGCAGCTGGAACAGCAACTGATGGAGGCCCTGCGGCCGATGGGATTGGCAGCGGTGAGGTTCGGCGTGGCGTTCCAGCCTGCAGATCCGACCGAGGAAGGGGCGGACGCCGTGTGCTTCCTGTTTTCCGCCAACCCGGGTCAGCCGCTTGCGCCCCTGGCGGAAGTGGCCTCCGGCGGTGAGATGTCCCGCTTTCTGCTGGCCTTGAAGACCTGCCTGGCCGCAGCGGATCCCCACGTGACCCTGTTATTCGACGAGATCGACGCTGGTGTGAGCGGTCGGGTGAGCGGGGCCATGGCCGCCCTGCTGCGCCGCCTGGCCGAGCAGCGGCAGGTGTTCTGCGTCACCCATCAGCCACTGGTGGCCGCGGCCGCCGACCACCATTTCCTGGTGAGCAAGGAGGTGGTGGAGGGTCTCACCCACACGCGAGTGTCCCAGCTGCGGGACACTCAGGCCCGCCAGAGCGAGCTGGCCCTGCTGGCCGGAGGGGATCACCAGGAGGCCCGCAGCTACGCCGCCAGCCTGCTGGAGCGCCTGCCCTGATTCACTCCAGATCCCCCATAGAATCCGCTGTTTCCGTGCCGGCCGGATGCCCCGCGCCCAGAGCAGCAAGGTCAAGGCCGTCCAGCCGGCCCAGGCGGAGCAGCCAGCACCCGACCGTGCGCGCCAATCCCCCCCGGCCCTCACCTTGCATGAGAAGGCGGCCCAGCGGCAGAGCCAGCTGGACGGCAGCCGGGCGCTGAGCGGTGGTTCCCTCGAGGAGGTGATCCGGGTGCGGGGCGCCCGCCAGCACAATCTCAAGAACGTCGATGTCACCATCCCGCGCAACCGGATGGTGGTGTTCACAGGGGTGAGCGGCAGCGGCAAGAGCTCCCTGGCCTTCGACACGATCTTTGCCGAGGGCCAGCGCCGCTACGTCGAGAGCCTCTCGGCCTATGCCCGTCAGTTCCTTGGGCAGGTTGACAAACCCGATGTCGATGCGATCGAGGGGCTCTCCCCCGCCATCTCGATCGATCAGAAATCGACCAGCCACAACCCGCGCTCCACCGTCGGCACGGTCACCGAAATTCAGGATTACCTGCGCCTGCTGTTCGGCCGCGCCGGTGAGCCCCACTGTCCGGAGTGCGACCGTTCGATCAGGCCCCAGTCGATCGACGAGATGGTCGACCAGATCCTCCGGTTGCCGGAGGGCACCCGCTACCAGCTGCTCGCTCCGGTGGTGCGCGGCAAGAAGGGCACCCACGTGAAGCTGCTCTCCGGTCTGGTGGCCGAGGGTTTCGCCCGGGTGCGCATCAACGGCGAGGTGCGCGAGCTGGCCGACAACATCGAGCTCGACAAGAACCACAGCCACAACATCGAGGTGGTGGTGGACCGGTTGGTGGCCCGCGAGGGCATTCAGGAACGGCTCACCGATTCCCTGCGCACGGCCCTGAAGCGTGGGGACGGCCTGGCCCTGATGGAGGTGGTGCCGAAGGCCGACGAGGAGCTGCCGGAGGGGGTGGATAAGGAGCGCCTCTACTCCGAAAACTTCGCCTGCCCGGTGCATGGCGCCGTGATGGAGGAGCTCTCGCCCCGGCTGTTCTCGTTCAACAGCCCCTACGGTGCCTGCGCCGATTGCCATGGCATCGGCCATCTGCGCAAGTTCACCGAGGAGCGGGTGATCCCCGATCCCAGCCTGCCGGTGTACGCGGCGGTGGCGCCCTGGGCCGAGAAGGACAACTCATATTACTTCTCGCTGCTGTATTCAGTGGGGGAGGCCTTCGGTTTCGAGATCAAGACTCCCTGGTGCCAACTCACCGCCGAACAACAGGATGTGCTGCTGAACGGCTCCCGTGAACCGATCACGATTCAGGCCGACAGCCGCTACCGCAAGGCCCAGACTTACGTGCGCCCGTTTGAGGGGATCCTGCCGATTCTCGAGCGTCAGCTACGCGACGCCAGCGGTGAATCGATGCGCCAGAAGCTGGAGAAATACCTGGAGCTGGTGCCCTGTGCCAGCTGTCAGGGGTTGCGCCTCAGGCCCGAGGCCCTGGCGGTGCGGGTTGGGCCCTTCCGCATCCATGAACTCACCAGCAGCAGTGTGGCTGAGAGCCTGCGCCGCATCGAGCAGTTGATGGGGGTGGGTCAGAGTGAGGGTGCTGAACCGCTTCTGAGCCCGCGCCAGATTCAGATCGGTGAGCTGGTGCTGCGGGAGATCCGCATGCGCCTGCGCTTCCTGCTGGATGTGGGCCTCGATTACCTGAGCCTCGATCGCCCGGCGATGACCCTCAGCGGTGGCGAAGCCCAGCGCATCCGTCTGGCCACCCAGATCGGCGCCGGTCTCACCGGCGTTCTGTATGTGCTGGATGAGCCGAGCATCGGCCTGCATCAGCGCGACAACGACCGGCTTCTGCACACATTGATCAAGTTGCGCGATCTGGGCAACACCCTGATTGTGGTGGAGCATGATGAGGACACGATTCGCGCCGCTGATCACATCGTCGATATCGGCCCCGGCGCCGGTGTGCACGGAGGCCGCATTGTCGCCGAAGGCAATCTCGAGGCGCTGCTCTCGGCGGAAGAGTCGCTCACCGGTGCCTACCTCAGCGGCCGCCGCACCATTCCCACGCCGGCGGAGCGGCGCAGCAGCGGTTCGCGCAAGCTCACCCTGGAGCATTGCCAGCGCAACAACCTCTCCGGCTTCAGCGTGGAAATCCCGTTGGGCCGACTGGTGTGCGTCACCGGTGTGAGCGGCAGCGGCAAGAGCACCCTGGTGAACGAGCTGCTGCACCCGGCCCTGGAGCATCAGCTGGGGCTGAAGGTGCCCTTCCCGTCTGGGCTGGGGGAGCTGCGCGGCATCAAGGCGATCGACAAGGTGATCGTGATCGATCAGAGCCCGATCGGCCGCACCCCCCGCTCCAATCCGGCCACCTACACCGGCGCCTTCGATCCGATCCGCCAGGTGTTCGCCGCCACGGTGGAGGCCAAGGCCCGCGGCTATCAGGTGGGCCAGTTCAGTTTCAACGTCAAGGGGGGCCGCTGTGAGGCCTGCGGCGGTCAGGGAGTGAACGTGATTGAGATGAACTTCCTGCCTGATGTGTATGTGCAGTGCGATGTATGCAAGGGCGCCCGCTACAACCGCGAAACGCTACAGGTGAAATACAAGGGCCACACCATTGCCGAGGTGCTGGAGATGACGGTGGAGCAGGCTGCCGAGGTGTTCAGTGCCATTCCCCAGGCTGCCGATCGCCTGCGCACGCTGGTGGATGTGGGCCTTGGTTACGTCAAGCTCGGCCAGCCGGCGCCCACCCTCTCCGGCGGCGAGGCCCAGCGGGTGAAGCTGGCCACCGAGTTGTCACGCCGCGCCACGGGCAAGACCCTTTATCTGATCGACGAGCCCACCACCGGCCTCAGCTTCTACGACGTGCACAAGCTGATGGATGTGATGCAGCGCCTGGTCGACAAGGGCAACTCGATCCTGGTGATCGAGCACAACCTCGATGTGATCCGCTGCTCCGACTGGATCATCGATCTCGGCCCCGAAGGCGGCGACAAGGGCGGCCAGATCGTCGTTTGCGGAACGCCTGAAGAGGTGGCTCAGCATCCCTCATCCCATACCGGACGCTATCTCCAGCAGGTGCTGGAACAGCACCCTCCCCTGCCTTTGGCTGGCTGAGTTGGCTCCCTGAAGCGACGTTTTTTGGTCATCTGTTCTCGACGCTGGGGGGCAAGCAATCAAGTCAGAAAGGAGCTGTCAATACAAGTTTATGCATTAATCGCATTGTTGTTTTGCGATGTTGCGACTGCCTTGCATCAAGGCCTATGGGTCTGAGACATTATTGTTGTGGTTTTGCCTAATCTCTAATCTCTAATCTCTAATCTCTAATCTCTAATCTATCCTGTTAATGGAGAATGTATGACCAAGTCATCTACTCGTCAATCCAAATCTTTTGCAGGTTTGTCGGCAATGCGCAAGCCCGAGCGAATCACTGTCACCATTCCATTTCTGATTTACCAAGGGCTGCTGGATCGCAGTGAGCAGGAAGGTCGATCATTGAGCAATCTGGCCGCCTATCTGCTGGAGCGATCCTTGTTCGGAGACTGATCAGGGTATGGAGACTGATCAGCCTGGGTTCGCCTTACGGTGGTCACTGCCTGAAGTCAGGCCAAGGCCTCTGCTGATCAGGCCTCAGGGCCTGGGCGAGGTACTGCGCCGTTTTGGGCTTGTTACCTCAGGCCATCACGCCCATGCTGATCGCCACCTGCAGCATCAGCAGTCCCGTCAGACCCGTGAGCACCAGCAAGGAAGTCAGTCCTGACAATCCCATCGATCCCGTCCGCTGCCATACCGGCTGTTTCTAAAGGAAATCTTTCGTTTTCGGGTGATTCCGACACGAAGGCCCATGCTTCGCCATCTTCCGCAGCGCCACATCGGGTTGGACTGGCACTTGATCACCAGCTGTGGTGGTCTGTGACTGTCGTTACACCACCGCTGGTGGAATGAGGATTAAGGTCAAGAACAAGATCAATCAGGGCAACCAGCTTCAGGAATCCCAAATCCGGGAGGCCAGCCCCAGGACACCGATGACCAGGACACCCGTCGAAGGAATTGCCATCTCAGGCCCCCTGTCGAAGCATCCGGCAGGCCGGTCACGGCCGCGGTTTCGCGCCCTGATCAGCAGCCTTGCCACAAGCCTCACGATCGATCCGGAGCCGGAGACGCAGGCTGCCGTCATTCCCTTTGTTTACACCACGGCGATTCAGACCTCTGCAGACCTGGTCACCTCCCTCACCGGCATTTCACGGCTGGCCCGTGAGCTCGGCTTTCAGAGCCATCCCGAGACCTGTTACGCCCCCGATGGCAGCAGCGCCAGCTGGCACGTTGACCACGCCGACCTCAGCCTCAGCCTCAGCGTCGACTGCAACCCAAGGCGCGGCACGGTGTCGATCGCTGTGAGCGGGCTTGATGGAGAGCTCACCCATCGCTGGTTCCGGCGGCTGGAGGCAAGCCTGTTCGGCCCCTGTTGATGCCGAATGAAGGAGAATGAGCCATCGTGCCTGCGGACGGGCTCTTTCCTCCATGCTTCGCCGTTTTTGCACCGCTCTTGCCACCACGGCCATCGCAGTCGGTGGGGGTCTGCCAGCGCGTGCGATCGATCAGGTGGTGCTCGATCTGCCCCTGCTCGAGATCGGCTTCACGGTGAGCCTGCGGGAGCTGCAGGACCCAGCCGCACTCTGGAACGGTCAGAGTGATCTGGCCGAGCTGAACCGGGCCAGCGATGGAGCCGTGGGTCGTCGGTTGATCGAGGTGTTCGACACGCCGCTGCCCATTCAGACCCGCCAGGTGGTGGGGCAGATCGTGGGCTCACCGCTGCTGGAGCAGGCCCTGCTGGCCGCCTCTGCCCTCGGCCAGGTGGATGGTCTGCCCGTCGATCCCTCCGGTACCGAATTGACCGTGGCGGTGGAGCGGGCCACCGCCCGTGGTGAACTCACCCTGCTCACGCTCCTGCGGGCTCTGCCCGGTAAAAGCGTGACCGTTGATCTGCCCCGTGCCGTGATGATGCTGCAGCGGATGGTGGCCCAGCGCCGGCAGGCGAATGCACTGGTGGAGCAGGGGCCTGCGGTCTCCGCTGCGCCCGCGCTGGTGCGTCCCGGTGCGCGGCCGCTGCGCCGCAGTCTGATCAGCGTGCCCGCCGCCCATCGGGCCCAGACCCTCGAGGTGGTGGTGATTGAGCCGGAACGGGACGCCAACGGCCGGGTGGTTGTGATCTCCCACGGTCTTTGGGATAGCCCGGAGAACTTCGAGGGCTGGGGCCGCCATCTCGCCAGCCATGGCTACCGCGTGCTGCTGCCCCGTCATCCCGGCAGCGACAACAGCCAGCAGCAGGCCATGCTCACCGGCAAGACGGCGCCCCCGAGTCCGGAGGAACTGCGCCTGCGGCCCCTGGATGTGACGGCGGTGATCGACGCGTCCGGCGCTCGCAACGTGGTGGTCATCGGCCATTCCTGGGGGGCCACCACCGTTCTTCAGCTGGCGGGCACCAAACCGAGCACCAATCGTCTGCGGGAGCGCTGCGACGATCTCAACGATCCGGAGCGCAATCTCAGCTGGGTGCTTCAGTGCAGTTTCCTGGGGTCTGCCGATCGTGCCGGCCTGGCGGACTCGCGGGTGCGGGCGGTGGTGGCGGTCAGCCCACCGCTGCGGCTCCTGTTTGATCATGGCGCCGCCGACAGCATGCAGGCCCGGGCCTTGCTGGTGAGTGGCAATCGTGACTGGGTGGTCAGTCCCGATCCCGAGGCTGTCGAGCCCTTCCGTGTTGCCGCTGCCAATGGTCATGCCCTGGTGCTGGTGGACGGCGGCGATCACTTCAATCTGCGCTCTCCGGCCGATGGTGATGGTGGACCGCTGCGGGGGTTGCTGCTGGCCTGGACCAATGGCGCCTTCGCTGCCGGGGCTGCCGCCGCTCCGGGCCCGCAGGCCCGGCCCCTGTTGCCCGATGCCGGCTGGGGCAATGACGAGATGCCGTTGGTGCGGGTGCGCTGAGACTGCAGCGCACCCAACCTGTGTTCATCTCCCGACCAACGTTCGGGGTCTGATCGCCGGATTGACGCGGCAGATGGGTTGACAACAGGCCTGTTGAACCCGTGCTGAACTGGTGCTGATCTGGCAGTTCGGTGAACCGTCGGTCAGGGGTGCTGCCGGAAAGCCAGTCCGTGGCTATGCATGGAGGGAACAGCTTCTGCTCTGGTCCGTTCCACTGCGCGCTGCACCTGCCATGGGTGGTCACTACGTTCTGCATCTGCACCTGCACGGATTGTTTCGCTCCCATGACCTTGAACTCGGTCGGGATGCTGACACCGGCGGTCAGACCACCTACGTGCTCGAGCTGGTTCGCGCCCTTGCCAATCGCCCGGAGGTTGAACGGGTGGAGGTGGTGACCCGGCTGATCCGCGACCGCCGCGTTTCCGCCAGCTACGCCCGCCCCAGCGAACCGATCTGTCCGGGCGCCACGATCGAGCGTCTGCCCTTCGGCCCGGCCCGGTATCTGCGCAAGGAGCTGCTCTGGCCCTATCTCGATGAGCTGGTCGATCGCCTCACGGAGCGTCTGCTGGCCCAGCCACGCCTGCCGGACTGGATCCATGCCCACTACGCCGACGCCGGCTATGTGGGCGCCCTGCTGCGGCGCCGGCTCGGCATTCCCCTGGTCTTCACCGGTCATTCCCTCGGTCGGGAGAAGCGGCGGCGGCTGCTCGCCAGCGGTCTGGAGGCCACCCAGATCGACAGCCAGTACGCCATGGCTCAGCGCATTGACGCGGAGGAGCTCGCACTGGCGCATGCCAGCCTGCTGGTCACCAGCACGGCCCAGGAACGGGATAGCCAGTACGCCCGCTACGGCCGCTTCCATCCCGAGCTGGCCCAGGTGATCCCCCCCGGGGTGGACAGCCGTCAGTTCCATCCCCCCCAGGCCGGTGGGCAGGAACAGGCGATCGCCGAGCTGATGGCGCCCTTTCTGCGCGACCCCGGCAAGCCCCCGGTGCTGGCGATCTGCCGAGCTGATCACCGCAAGAACATCCCTGCCCTGGTGGAGGTGTTCGGGCGTTCCGAGAACCTCCGGCTCAACGCCAATCTGGTGTTGGTGCTTGGCTGCCGGGACGATCCGCGCCAGCTCGACAAGGCTCAGCGGGAGGTGTTTCAGCAGGTGTTCGAGCTCGTCGATCGTTTCGACCTCTACGGGCGCATCGCCTACCCCAAGCAGCACCAGCGCCAGCAGATTCCGGAGATCTACCGCTGGGCGTCCCGGCTGGGCGGAGTGTTTGTCAATCCTGCCCTCACCGAACCGTTTGGACTCACCCTGCTGGAGGCCGCCGCCAGCGGCCTGCCGGTGGTGGCCACCGATGACGGCGGGCCGCGCGACATCCTGGCCCGCTGTGGCAACGGAATTCTGGTGGATGTGTCTGATCTCGATGCCCTGCAGACAGCGATCGAGGAGGTGCTTGCCCAGCCAGAACCATGGCGACGCTGGCGTGACAACGGCATCGAGGCGGTGAGCCGCCACTTCAGCTGGGATGCCCATGGCTCCCACTACCTGGGGGCGGCACGGCAGGCCTGTCTCCATGCCGCCCGTCAGCGCCCGGCCCTCTGGTTCCGCCACGGTTCGGAGCCCGTCGGTCTCAGCACTGCCGTCAGGCGTGCGCCAGCACCCCAGCGCCTGCTCGTGCTCGATCTGGACGCCAGTCTGGCCGCGCCCGATCCCATCAGCCTCGCCGAGCTGCGCCGCCGGCTCAAGGCCGACACCGACCTGGCGATCGGTGTGGTGAGCGGCCGGGGCTTCAAGGCCGCCCGCCAGCGCTATGGCGAGCTGCACCTGCCCGATCCCTGCCTCTGGATCACCCAGTCCGGCACGGAGATTCACACCAGCACCCCCGAAGCGGATCAGCCCGATCTGCACTGGCAGGCCCAGATCGGCAGCCGCTGGGACCGGGCCGCCGTCGAGGCGGCCATGGCGGAACTGGAACCGCGGCTGCAGCGCCAGCCGGAGGGCGATCAGGGTGCTTACAAGGTGAGCTATGTGCTCACTGAGCCGGATCAGGGCATTCTGCCGGTGGTGCGGCAGACCCTGCGCAGCCATCGGCTGATGGCCCGCCCCCATCTGTTCCACCATTACTACCTGGATGTGCTGCCGCTCACGGCCTCCAAGACCGAGGCGCTGCGCTATGTGGCTCTCCGCTGGCAGCTACCGATCGAGGCGATTCTGGTCGAAGCCAGCCAGCAGGGTGACGGCGAACTGCTCCGGGGGCTCTCGCTTGGGGTTGTGCCTGAGGACCATGATCCGGCGCTCGAGGGGTTGCGCAGCCACCGGCGTGTCTATTTCTCCAGTCGCCCGCAGGCCTGGGGGCTGCTGGACGGTCTGGAGCACCATCGTTTCCTGCGGCGATCGCTCACAGCCTGACCGTCGCCTGGGAGACGAATCCGTCAGAGCGCTTCGCTGCTGCCCTCGCCACTGGCGCTCTCGCTGCCGCTCAGGTTGTAGTCAGGCGTGTTCACCCCGTAGTGGGGGTTGCTGTCCGGCATCCAGAAGCTGAGGTCGTTGTGCCAGAACAGCCGACCGGGCACCTGACTGGTGCTGAGGCGGGTGGTGGCCATCGCCGTGAGCAGCTGACCCATCTGCAGAGGCGACAGATCGGTGTCGATGTCTTCGCCGGCGATCTGCAGCAAGTCCGGCAACCGGGCCAGGGTCGCGGGTTGGGCCAGCTTGGTGAACATCTGACGCAGCACCAGCTTCTGGCGCTCCAGCCGGCCCAGATCGCCCAGTTCGTCGTTGCGATACCGCAAAAAACCCTCCAGCTGCTCGCCCTTGAGCACCTGTACACCCGGATAGAGGTCGATGTAGAGGCCCTGGGCGTTGTCGATGTAGTACATCCGCTTCGGTACGTCCACCTCGATTCCCCCCAGGGCATCGGCGATCCGCTCCACCGCCCGCAGATTCACGCGCAGGTAGCCGGAGAACGGTGCTCCGAGCAACTGACCGAGCTCCTTGCGGGCCGCGTCCATGCCCCCGAAGGCGTAGAGCGCATTCGCCTTGAGCACGCCGTAGCGTTCGGTCTCCACGAAGGTGTCGCGCGGCACCTGGGTGAGTTTCGTCTCCCCATCCTTCACCTGGGCGGTGAGGATCACGTCGGTGTTGTCCCCAACCCGGTCGACACCGATCAGCAGAATGGGTTTGCCGGTGAGTCCGGCCAACGGATTGATCAGGTTGCCGAGTGGGTTCTGGCCTCTCTGCAGGGCCGCCAGGGTTCCGCCCACCAGGCCCGGCAGTGGACCGGCCAGACCGAAACCCAGGCCGAGGCCTGCCAGAAAGGCGATCAAGGGCCTGCGGTTGCGTCGTCTGGGAGTGCCGGGCGCTCCATGGCCTTGCCGATGGCTCGCCGCCACCGCCGTGAGCAGTCTCTCTCTGCTGCTGCCGGTCCGCTCAACGGCGGGGCTGGAGCCGCCGCGCTGGCGACTGCGCCGTGCAGCACCACCGCCGCTGCGGGGGGGTAGAGGCTGAGCCTGGCTCATGGCGAGTCCTGATCACCGCACCATAAGGGTGAGACCCGCTGGAAACCAGGGGTCATTCGGCCACTATCCGCACCTGGCCTGCTGCCTGGTCGGCCCGGCGTCGCGCCTCCTGTTCGTTGCGTCCCCGCGCCAGGGCCACCCCCATGCGCCGCTGGGGCCTGGCCTCCGGTTTGCCGAACAGCAGCACCGTGGTGTCGGGCTCGCTCAGGGCTTCTGCCACGCCTTCGTAGCGCACCGCCGCCCCACTCCCCGGCGCCAGGATCACCCGGCTGGCCGCCGGGCCGACGCTGCGGATCTCCGGGATCGGCAGACCCAGCACAGCGCGCAGATGCAGTTCGAATTCACTGAGGTTCTGGCCCATCAGCGTCACCAGACCCGTGTCGTGGGGCCGGGGTGACAGCTCGGAGAACACCACCTCGACATCGGCAGGATCGCTGCTGCCCGGGCGGCGGCAGAGGAAGAATTCCACGCCGAACAGGCCAGCGCCGCCAAGGTTTGCGGTGACGGCTGACGCCATCGCCTGAGCGGAGCTCAGGGCCGCAGCCGGCAGCTCTGCCGGCTGCCAGCTGCACTGGTAGTCGCCCCGTTCCTGGATGTGCCCGATCGGTGGGCAGAACAGGGTGGGCCCATCCCACTGCTTCACCGTGAGCAGGGTGATTTCCAGCTCGAACTGCAGGAACTCCTCCACAATCACCCGTTCCCCGGCGCCGCGGGCGCCTGCCATCGCCGCATCCCACGCCGCCGCGATCCCTTCGGGACCCGTCACCACGCTCTGCCCCTTGCCTGAGGAGCTCATCACCGGCTTCACCACCACCGGCCAGCCCAGGGGCTCGGCGGCGGTTGCCAGTTCCTCCGCATTGCCGGCATAGGCGAAGCGGGCGGTGCGCAGCCCCAGTTCCTGTGCCGCCAGGTTGCGGATGCGGTCGCGGTTCATCGTCAGCGCCGTGGCCCGGGCTGTGGGGATGATCGTCAGGCCCTCGCGCTCCAGCTCGACCAGGGCATCCACCGCCAGGGCCTCGATCTCCGGGATCACCAGATCGGGCTGGTGCCGCCGTACCACGGTCAGCAGCGCTGCGGCGTCGGTCATGGCGATCACCTCCGCCTGATCGGCCACCCGCATGGCTGGTGCCTGCGGGTAGCGGTCGACGGCGATCACCCGGCAGCCGAGGCGTTGGGCGGCGATCGCCACTTCCTTGCCAAGCTCGCCACTGCCGAGCAGCATCAGGGTGCGGGGCAGGCAGGGGGTGGTCTTGTCTCCCATGGGCTTGGCGCCGATCCGATTCAGCCTGGCAGGGGGCCTGCTAGACCGGCCTCAGCTGCCGCAGTCTCGATGGGAAGCGTGCTGGCACTGCAGACCGCCGGTGACGCGGCGCAGGGCCTCCTGTTCGGCTGGGACATCGCCACCCTGCAGACCTCGGCGCTCGTCTATCTGGGGGTGTCGTCGCTCGCTTTTGTGGTGGTGTGGGTGCTGGGGTATCTGCGCCGCGGCTGATCAGCTGTCTTCGAGCAGGGTGAGCTGGCGCACGGGTGGTTCCTCGCTCACAAACCCGTAGGCCTCAAACACCGCCGGGTCGGGATGGGTGATCCGCTGACCGGTGCCGCCCCGCTCAAGCTGGAAGCCCTCATCCGCCATGCGCCGCATCAGGGCTGCCGCTTCCTCGAACCGGGCCGCCATGGCTTCCAGGCTGGCGCAGTCGGCGGTCAGGCCCGCTTCCTTCCAGGTGAAGTAAGTCATCGGTTCGCATTGATTTGGGTTGGCGTGAATCGGGGCGGCGTGAACGGTTCGGGGCCGGAGCGGATCAGGGCAGCAGGAGCAGCCCCAGCCCCACCAGGGCCAGGCTGGCCAGCCAGAAGCGCAGCACCACCTGCTGCTCTGGCAGGCCACCCAGTTCGAAGTGGTGGTGCAGGGGGGCCATGCGAAAGACCCGCCGCCCCTGGCCATCGGCTCCCTTGGTGGCCTTGAACACCCACACCTGGATGATCACCGACAGGGATTCAGCCAGAAACACGCCGCCCATCACCAGCAGCGGCCAGAGGCTGTTGGAGAGCAGGGCCACGGCGGCGAGAGCCGCACCCATCGCCAGGGAGCCGGTGTCTCCCATGAACAATCGGGCCGGGTGGCGGTTGTGGCCCAAGAAACCCAGCCAGCAGCCTGCCATCGCTGCGCAGAAGCCGGCCAGGGCGGGGTCGCCGCCGTTGCCGCGCAGCATCAGCTGTAGGGCCATCCCCGTGAACACCACCGCCCCGCAGCCGGCCGCCAGGCCGTCGAGGCCGTCGGTGAGGTTGGTGGCGTTGCTCTCGGCCATGAACACGAACAGCCCGAGGGGCCAGATCAGCAGACCCAGCGGCAGCACCCAGCCCAGGGGCAGGGCCACATCGCCGGAGTCGGCCCCGCCCATCCATCCCGCTGCCGCTGCGGTGATCAGAAACAGCACGGCGGTGCCGGCCTGGAGCAGCAGCTTGCCGCGGGGGGTCAGGCCGGTGTTGTGACGGCGGGTGAGGCTGCGCCAGTCGTCCACGGCGCCGATCGCCATGGTGGCCAGTGTCACCGCGGCGATGCCCAGCAGTCGGCCGTCGCCAGGGCTGATCAGGGCGCCGATGATCACCCCCACCGGCACCACCAGCAGGCCGCCCATCGTGGGGGTGCCCGCCTTGCTGTGGTGAGCCTGGGGGCCTTCCTGGCGAATCACCTGTCCCAGCTTCAGGGCCCGCAGCCGGGGCACTCCCCAGGCCGTCACCCCCCAGCTCACCAGTGCTGCGAGCACCAGAGGCAGGGTCAGTGCGGAGTTGGGCAGGCGCCAGTCGCTGAGGAGGCAGGCGAGGAGCAGAAGCAGGGTGAGGCCCAGGGCCACCGCTCGGGCGTTCGGCTGGGCTGGCGTTGGCTGGCGTGGCCCAGGCGGCGCCTGGGCAGCAGAGGTCGAGCCTGAAAGGGCAGGAGAAGGGGGCTGCTGGGTCACCGGCACTGGGTGGAATCCGCCCCAGTCTCCCCCGAACCCCGGGTGTTTCAGTCTTCCCAGTCTTCGTCCTGGGCTTCGTCGGCCTGGTTGTAATCCTCCTTTTCGCCCATCAGCGCGGAGAGTTCCTCCTCTTCGACCGTGCTCACCTCGGTGGACGCCGTTTCCTCATCGGCCACGAGACGGCCGCTGCTTTCGAGCCAGCTCAGCAGATCGGGTTCGTCGCGCAGCGGCAGCACCGGCGCCGATTCGCGGCGGTCGAAGCGCGTGAGGGAGGGGTTGACACCATCCAGGCGGGACAGGCTGGTGGGGGAGAGCTTGCTCATGCGATCCGGCGTCCGGGCAACCTGCAGTCAGGCAGCGATGGGGTGGTGAGGGCTTGATCCGGCAGGGATGAACGTGACTGACTTCAGCCCTTGCCAATCGTTCATCCTACCTGGTGGTACTCCAGCACCCCTCAATCCATGCCATCACCGGACCCTGGGCCGATCAGCACGGCAGCCTCACCTACCGGTCCGGCGCACCACTCGCCCTGGCGCGCCGTCGTCTGGCTCTGGATGCTGGCTCTGCTGCTCAGTGCCCTGCTGGTGGCAGCCGGGCAGCACTGGCCCCAGCCGCTGGAGCCCGAACCCCTTGCCGTCTGGGCCCTGGTGCTGGGGCTGCCCCTGCTGATGGCTCTGCGCTTGCTGATCGGCGACAGGGGAGAATCGAGCGATCGTGCTCAAGGACAGCGTTGATGGGTCGGGCCAAGACAGCGGTGCTGGCGTATTCCGGTGGGGTGGACACCAGCGTGTGCATCCCTTACCTGATGCGGGAATGGGGCGTGGAGGAGGTGATCACCTTCGCCGCCGACCTGGGTCAGGGCGATGAGCTCGAGCCGATCCGCCAGAAGGCTCTGGATTCCGGTGCCAGCCGGTCGATCGTGGGCGACCTGATCGAGCCCTTCATCACCGAGTTCGCCTTTCCGGCCATCCGGGCCAATGCGCTCTACGAAGGCCGTTATCCCCTCAGCACCGCCCTGGCCCGGCCCCTGATCGCCCGCCGCCTGGTGGAGATCGCCCGCGAGGTCGGGGCCGATGCGGTGGCCCATGGCTGCACCGGCAAGGGCAACGATCAGGTGCGCTTCGATGTGGCCATCGGCGCCCTGGCACCGGATCTGAAGGTGCTCACCCCGGCCCGGGAGTGGGGCATGAGCCGCGAGGAGACGATCGCCTACGGCGAGCGCTGCGGCATCCCCTCGCCGGTGAGCAAGAAGTCTCCCTATTCGATCGATCTCAACCTGCTGGGCCGCTCGATCGAGGCTGGTCCCCTGGAGGATCCCAACGTGGAGCCCCCCGAGGAGATCTACGCCCTCACCGTGAGTGTGGAGGCCGCCCCCGATCAGCCCCAGGTGGTGGAGATCGGCTTTGAGCAGGGCAACCCGGTGAGCATCGATGGTGTGCGCCTCGATCCGGTGAGCCTGATCCGCAAGGCCAACACGCTCGCCGGCAGCCACGGCTTCGGCCGTCTCGACATGATCGAGAATCGGGTGGTGGGCATCAAGAGCCGGGAGATCTATGAGACCCCCGGCCTGCTGCTGCTGATCAGGGCCCATCAGGAACTCGAGAGCCTCACCCTGGCGGCCGACGTGCTGCGCAGCAAGCGCCAGCTGGAGCAGCAGTGGGCTGATCTGGTGTACCAGGGGCTCTGGTTCGGTCCGCTCAAGGATGCGATCGATGGGTTCATCGAGCGCACCCAGACCGCGGTGAACGGCAGTGTGCGCTTCAGGCTGCACAAGGGCAACGCCACCGTGGTCGGTCGCAGCAGCGCCAAGGACAGTCTGTACGTGCCTGACATGGCCACATATGACGCCGGTGATCAGTTCGATCACCGCGCCGCCGAAGGCTTCATCTATGTCTGGGGCCTGCCGACCCGTCTCTGGGCCAACCGCCGGCGGGGTTGAATCCCCGGGCTGCGGGCGGGGTCAGGCAGCTCGGTCCACCACAAGGCCGAAGGCGTGACGCAGGGCCCCGCCGATCCGTCCTTGACGGGGGGTGGGTGGCTGCGGTTGAGGCGGCGGCAGGCAGGCTCTGGTCGCCAGCGGCTGCAGCTTCTGCAGCGTCTGTCGCAGCTGTTCGGTCTCCCCTGTGAGCCGGTTGCGTTCGCTCAACAGCGGTTCGAGCCTGGTGGCGAACCGGCTTTCGAAGATGCCGGGCAGTTCGTCGAGCAGGGTGCGCATCGCCTGGATTTCCTCCCGGGTGGCGCTGATCTCCCGTTCCAGAGAATCCTGCCGCCAGGCCTGGCGATGGGAGGCAAACATCGCATCAAAGCTGGCGCTGCCTGGAGCCGACCCTGGCGATCTGACTGCCGGATCGGCACCGGCTGTTGAAGTACCGGCTGTTGGTGCACTGGCTGTTGGTGTACTGGCCGCAGGATCACAAGCCTCAGGGTGAATGTCTCCAGGGGCGCTGCTTCCTGGGTCACTGCTTCCAGGGGCATTGCTTTGGAGGGCACGGCCTCCGAGCTCACGGCCGGGGGCGGATCGGGGATTGTGATCCTGATCTACAGCGTGCATGGGGGCGAACCTAAGCCCGACCCCCCTGGGCACACAACCGTTCGAGAGCGCTCAGACCGCGGCCGGCTCGCCGGCTGGCGCTTCCGTGAGGGCACTCGGGAGGGCTCGTGGCGCCGGCATCGGACCGTCCTGCTTGACGGTGAGATAGCGGATCACGTCTTCGGAGAGGCGCATCGCCCGCTCGAGTGGGGCGACCTGCTGGCCATCGCCGTTGTGATTCAGCTGCACATAGATGCCTTCCCGGTGCTTGGCGATCGGGTAGGCCAGCCGGCGCTTGCCGCGCATCTGGCAGTCGAGCACGTCGCCACCGGCTTCGACGACGATGTCGCGATATTTGGCCACGTGGGTTTCAACCTCTTCTTCCGGGATGTCCGGACGAAGGATGTACATGGTCTCGTAGTAAGGCTGCGTCATGGTCGCCTGTCTGTGAAGGCCGCAGGGCGGCAGGGTTGAGGGCGTTGGCCGGTGGATCGGCGAGTCGGACATCGGAAGGGTCCGCCTCAATCCACCAGCGACGTGATCCGCCAACCTATCGCAACGCCCCCGGCTTCCCCACAGCACCTCAGAGCTGCATCCGCACCGCTTCGGAGAGCGTGGGCACATCCGCTTCCTGGCCCCGCAGGCTCTGAATCATGCCGAACGCCACCACCAGCAGCGCGGCGAGGAACACGGTGTTGGCCAGGGTGCGCACGGCGAAGCCGATGCCCAGAGGCTCAAGCAGGATCCTGAAGGCCAAGGAAACCAGGACCAGCAGGATGTCCACCAGAATCGCCTGGAGCACGTTGAAGCGGATCAGGTAGGGCACCCGGCTGTTGCGTACCACCGCCAGGAACAGCACCAGGAACAGCACGAAGCTGCCGAACGGCACGGCGTCCTGCAGCAGGATCAGCGGCAGTGCCGGCAGCTGCAGCCACTGCAGGGCGGGGAACAGGCCGAACAGGCTCTGGCCGAAGGGCAGGGCGTCGCTCCAGGGCAGCAGATAGGCGAGGGCGGCCAGGAGCCGCTGCCAGATCGGGGGGCCTTGCATCGGGCAGGTCTGCCGGTGGGGAACCGCAACGCTAGTCAGACCCCTGGCTGCTGGCTGCGAGGGCGGTGATGGCGGCATCCCGCATCGCCGCCACCGGCACCGTCTCCAGCCCGCTCCACAGCCGCAGGGAGGCTGCGCCTTGCTGCACCAGCATCTCCAGACCGTCGAGACAGGGCAGTCGGCGGGCCGCCGCGGCGCGCAGCAGGGCCGTGGGTCTGGGCGTGTAGATCAGGTCGTAGAC
>Ga0208009_1000174_pt1 | contig 17943 bp, 14 predicted proteins | sample Wag4_2014_7_16_FD_187364 | JGI IMG/M metagenome (GOLD analysis project Ga0208009, IMG submission 187364) | Fresh water mixed with fracking chemicals microbial communities from Ohio, USA - Utica-2 Time Series FC 2014_7_16 (SPAdes) (version 2) ...
TTCAAGCAGATGGTGAAAGACCTGAACGCCTGAGGTTCGTTTCATTCGGTCTGCATCTGGCCCTGGCTCTGGATCCGGCTCTTGCAAACAGCATCAACGCCGCTCAACCAGGGCCTCCGTCTCCAACACCAGATCCCGCAGTGTGATCAGCTCTGCCTCTGAGGCACTACGCCACAGACCGCGGTGATGGGCTTCAAGCAGCCGCTCCGCCATATCCCGCAGCGCCCAAGGATTGCAGCGCTCCAGGAAAGCCCGCACGCCCGGGTCGATCAGCCACTGATCCACCAGGGCGCTGTAGCTCCAGTCAGGCACCCGGCCCGTGCTGGCGTCGTAGGCGAACAGGTAGTCGAGGCTGGCGGCCATCTCGAAACCTCCCTTGTAGCCGTGCTGCTGCATCCCCTTGATCCAGCGGGGATTGAGCAACCGCGACCGCAGCACCTTGTCGAACTCCTTTTCGAGCCGATGCAGGCGCGGCCGCTCGGCCCGGGAGTGGTCCGCGAACCAGGCGGCTGGTGCCGTTCCCTGGAGGCTCTCGGCAGCGGCGCTCAGTCCCCCCTGGAACTGGTAGTAATCGTCGGAATCGAGCAGATCGTGCTCGCGGTTGTCCTGGTTATGCAGCACCACCTGCACGCTGCGCAGGCGCCGCTCCAACCCATCGCGATCAGCCGCCCCTTCGATGCCGCCGCCTTCGCCGGCGGCATCCCCCTGGGCTGATCCGTACCGCCAGCTGCTCCAGCTGATGAAGGCTTCACCCAGGTCAGCCCGCGACTCCCACTGACCGCTGTCGATCAGGCCTTGCAAACCGGCCCCGTAGGCCCCAGGCGCCGAGCCATACACCCGGGCGGCGCTGCCCTCCCGCCGGGCTGCCGCCGCCAGGGGGTTGTCGATCTCCGCCTCATCGAGGGCCGCCACCAGGGCCGTGGCCCGGTTCACCCAGTCCACCAGCTGGGGAAAGGCGTCACGGAACAGGCCGGAGATGCGCAGGGTCACGTCCACCCGCGGCCGGCCGAGCAGGGCAAGAGGGATGACCTCCAGGTCAACGAGGCGACGGGTCGGCCCGTCCCACACCGGTCGCACCCCCAGCAGGGCCAGGGCCTGTGCGATGTCCTCACCACCGTTGCGCATCGTGCTGGTGCCCCACACCGACAGGGCCAGGCAGCGCAGATGGTCTCCTTCCGCCTGGAGGTGCAGTTCGAGCAGCAGCTCGGCACTGCGGCGGCCCAGATCCCAGGCGGCCTCGGTGGGCAGGCCGCGCAGGTCCACCGAGTAGAAGTTGCGGCCGGTGGGCAGCAGGTCGGGTCGGCCGCGGGTGGGGGCGCCGGCGGGACCGGCGGCGACGCGGCGACCCTCCAGTCCAGCCAGAAAAGCCAGTCGCTCCTGCTCGCCACAGCCCAGCAGCCGCGGCAGCAGCACCGCCTGCAGATGCTGCAGCACCGCTGCTGTGTGAACGCCGCTCGCCAGCGCCTGGACAGAACAGGCCGGATCAGACGCCCCACCCACTGCCGGCGCCGTCTCCAGGGCCCATCGGCAGAGCGCCAGGGCCTGCCGTTCGAGCAGTTCCACCCCATCCCCCACACAGCGGGCCGGAGCCAGCGCGCGCTGATCAGCGGGGCTGAGGCGCTGCTCCTCGGGGTCGGCCCAGGGGTCGAACTCCAGCTGCCGGTCCCGGGCTAAGGCCTGGGTCAGGCCCGGCAGTCCGGCCTGGGGTGCACGCGCCAGACAGAGGAGCAGCTCCGCCAGCTCGGCCGGTTCCGGCAGCTGGCCAAAACGATGCAGCCCCAGACGGATCTGAGCCTCCTTCAGCTCGCACAGGTAGCCATCGGCCGCATCCAGTCGGGCTTCCAGCTCGGCCTCGGCAGCGACAGGCAGCTCCAGCCGGACCAGCTGTTGCTCCAGTTGCCGGCGCAGCACGGCCGCCCGCTCACCGCTGCCCATCTGGCTGGCCTCCCAGTACTCGTCCAGCAGGCCCTCCAGCTCCAGCAGGGCGCCGTGCAGACCGGCCCGGCCCAGGGGTGGCGTGAGGTGATCGAGAATGACGGCCTGGCTGCGGCGCTTGGCCTGGGACCCCTCGCCCGGGTCGTTGACGATGAACGGATACAGGTGGGGCAGGGGGCCCAGAGCCCACTCCGGGAAGCACTGGGCGGAGAGGCCCAGGCCCTTGCCAGGCAGCCATTCGAGGTTGCCGTGCTTGCCCACGTGCACCACCACCTGGGCGGCGAAGCGTTCGCGCAGCCACAGGTACTGGGCCAGATAGGCGTGGGTGGGCGGCAGGTCTGGGGAGTGGTAACTCAGGCTGGGATCGCGGTCGTAGCCGCGCTCCGGCTGGATCAGCAGGCACACATGGCCAAAGCGCAGGCCGCGCACCGCAAACCCCTGGCCGCCCGCGGCCAGGGGTTCGAGGCCGGCATCCCGCTCGGGCGGTCCCCAGACGGCCTCCAGGCGCTGGCGGCCCTCCACAGGCAGCTGGTCGTACCAGGCCCGATAGCTGACCAGGGGCAGGTGGTCGAGCGCAGGCCTGTGATCACTCTCCGGGTCATTGCTGCGGCCCGCCAGCAGGGCCTCGATCAGGGCCTGGCCATCGGCGGGCAACTCCGCACCGGTGGTGTAGCCGGCCGCCGCCAACCAATGCAGCATCGCCGCCGCCGAGGCCGGGGTGTCCAGCCCCACGCCGTTCGCCAGACGGCTGTTGCGGGTGGGGTAGTTGGCCAGCACCAGCCCAACCCGCCGCAGGCTGGCGGCCGTGCCGCGCAGGGTGATCCAATTGGCAGCCAACGCGCTCACCCAGGCCAGGCGCCCGGGATCAGGGCGATAGCGCTGCAGGGCCGCCCCCAGGACATCGCCCGCACCCACACATTCCTTGAAGGCGCCGATGCGGGTGGTGATCCGGCCATCCAGTTCCGGCAGGGCCACCTGCAGGGTGAGATCGGTGGGGGCCAGGCCGATGCTGCTGGCCAGCCAGCGCTGACGGGGCTGGCTGCTGCTGAGCAACTGGAGCACCGGCACATCCAGGGCCTCCCACAGGGGTGCCCCCAGGCCCGCCTGCTCGAACTGGACCGAGGCGAAGGAGGTGCAACACAACACTGCCTGCACCCGCTCGCGGGCCAGCAGCTGCGCCACGCCGCGCTGCACGGCCCCATCGCGCAGGCCGCTGACCCAAAGAGCCCGCGGACAGAGTCCCCGCAGGCGCAATTGCTCCAGCAGCGCTCCCATCAGCGCCAGGTCACCCGCCTGCCACAGAGCCCGGTAGGCGATCACGCCGATGCGCGCACCGGGCTCATCGCGCCAGTCGTGGGGGAGCGGATCGGCAATCGGCTCCACCGCCGGTGCGGCGACGGACTGCCCCTGCAGCAGTCCGCCGAGGGCCCGCAACACCGCCCTGCCGTTGGCTGGGCCGCCCACCCGCAGGCAGCGGGCCAGGGCCACGGCCAGGGCCGGTTCACCCGTGCCCAGCTCCGCCAGGGCCTGCTCCTCATCGGCGGTGCCCGCCAGCACCAGCAACAGCCGGTTCGGTGCGGCCTGGGCCCAGTCCCGCAGCCGCTCCAGGCCATAGCTCCAGTGACCTCGCCCGCCGAGCAGGCGGACCACGATCAGCCTGGCCGTCGCTGCCGTAGAGGCCAGGTAGTGGTCCACCACGGCGGGATGGCCCAGGGCCGCCAGATTGAGGCCACGCAGCTCGGCCCCCAGCAGCTCCGGTTCAGCCTGCAACAGGGGCTCGAGGGTGAGCAGGTCCGTGTCGGCGCTGGTGAGCAGCAGCACCGGCGCCGGCGGCTGCTCGATGAAGGCTGCGTCACCCTGATCAGGTGCTCCCGGAATGGCTGAGAGCCTGTGCATGCCCCCATCCTGCAGGCTGCGGTGAGAAGATCGGGACGATTCCGGCACACTGCCACCGTCGCGCCGCCATGCACCAGTTTCTTCCCTACGCCTGGTTCGGTGGCAAGTGCGTGCCATTCGCCGAAGCAACCCTGTCGGTGGCCACCCACGCCCTGCATTACGGCACCGGGGCCTTTGGCGGAATGCGTGCCCTGCCCAACCCCAGCGATGCCGCTGAGATCCTGCTGTTCCGGGCCGACCGCCACGTCCGCCGTCTGAGCCAGAGCGCGCGGCTGCTGCTCACCGAGTTGCCGGAGCAGACCATTCATCACGCCATCGACAGTTTCCTGAAGGCCAACAAGCCGTCATGTCCTGTCTATCTGCGGCCATTTGTCTACACCAGCGATCTGGGGATTGCCCCCCGTCTGCACAGCATCGAGACCGACTTCCTGATCTACGGTCTTGAGTTGGGTGATTATCTGTCGCCGGAGGGAGTGAGCTGCCGGATCAGCTCCTGGACGCGCCAGGAGGATCGCTCCCTGCCCCTGCGGGGCAAGATCAGTGGGGCCTACATCACCAGCTCCCTGGCCAAGACTGAAGCGGTGAAAAGCGGTTTCGATGAAGCGCTGCTGCTCAACAGTCGCGGCAAGGTGAGCGAGGCCAGCGGCATGAACCTGTTCATCGTGCGCGACGGGGCCCTGATCACGCCGGGGGTGGATCAGGACATTCTGGAGGGCATCACCCGCGCCAGTGTGATTGAGCTGGCGAAAGCGATGGGTATCGAGGTGATTGAACGGGGTGTGGATAAAAGCGAGCTGTTCGTGGCCGATGAAGTGTTCCTCAGTGGCACGGCCGCGAAGGTCACGCCCGTGCGCCGGGTCGAAACCACCGAGCTACCCACCTCCAGGCCGGTGATGGAACGGATCCGCGAGCGTCTCACCGCGATCACGGAAGGGCGAGATCCTGCCTATGACCACTGGGTTTCACGCGTACGCATCGACGGCTGATGGTGGTGAGCAGCTCTGAACGCGCACCGGCCCGATCCACCACCGCGCGCGTCGGCTTCCTGGAGCGGCTGCACGCTCCAGGACGCCCGGTGCTGGTGTTCGATGGTGCCACCGGCACGTCGCTGCAGCAGCTGGACCTCAGCGCTGACGACTTCGGCGGTGCGGCGCTCGAGGGGTGCAACGAGGCGCTGGTGTTCAGCCGGCCCGACGCCGTGCAGGCGGTCCATCGCCAGTTCCTCGAGGTGGGCGCCGATGTGATCGAGACCGACACCTTCGGTGCCACTTCGCTGGTGCTGGCCGAATACGACATCGCTGATCAGGCCTTCGCGATCAACAAGCGGGCAGCCGAGCTGGCCCGGCAGATGGCCGATGCCTTTTCGACGCCCGAAAAACCGCGGTTCGTGGCCGGATCGATGGGGCCCACCACCAAGCTGCCCACCCTGGGGCATGTGGATTTCGACACGATGAAGGCCTCCTTCGCCGAGCAGGCCGAGGGCCTGCTGGCTGGCGATGTGGATCTGTTCATCGTTGAGACCTGTCAGGACGTGCTGCAGATCAAGGCGGCCCTGCAGGGGATTGAGGCCGCTTTCAGCAAGACCGGCGAGCGCCGTCCCCTGATGGTGAGCATCACCATGGAAACCACCGGCACGATGCTGGTGGGCTCCGACATCGCCGCCGCCCTGGCGATTCTGGAGCCATTCCCGATCGACGTGCTCGGCCTCAACTGCGCTACCGGGCCGGAACAGATGAAGGAGCACATCCGATATCTGAGCGCCCACAGCCCGTTCGTGGTCAGCTGTATCCCCAATGCCGGCCTGCCGGAGAACATCGGCGGAGTGGCCCACTACCGGCTCACTCCTCTGGAGCTGAAGATGCAGCTTCTGCACTTCGTCGAAGACCTGGGCGTGCAGGTGATCGGCGGTTGCTGTGGCACCACCCCGGCCCACATTGCCTGCCTGGCGGAACTGGCGACGGAGATGCGGCCGGCCCCCAGGCCGGTGCGGGGGGAGCCTGCAACGCCGGCAGCCGCCGCTGCAGCCAGCACGCCGGCAGATCCACGCCCCAGCTTCAATCTGGAGCCGGCAGCCGCCTCCATCTACGGCACCACGCCCTACCTGCAGGACAACTCTTTCCTGATCATTGGCGAGCGGCTGAATGCCAGCGGCAGCAAGAAGGTGCGCGAGCTGCTGGCGGAGGAAGACTGGGATGGCCTGGTGGCCGTGGCCAGGAGTCAGGTGAAGGAGAACGCCCATGTGCTCGACGTCAACGTCGACTACGTGGGCCGCGACGGTGAGCGCGACATGCACGAACTGGTGAGCCGGCTCGTCACCAACGTGAACCTGCCGCTGATGCTCGATTCCACAGAGTGGCAGAAGATGGAGGCGGGCCTGAAGGTGGCCGGCGGCAAGTGTCTGCTCAACTCCACCAACTACGAGGACGGCCCGGAGCGCTTCTTCAAGGTGCTGGAACTGGCCCGCGATTACGGCGCCGGCGTGGTGATCGGCACCATCGACGAGGAGGGCATGGCCCGCACCGCCGAGAAGAAATTCGCCATTGCCCAGCGCGCCTACCGCGACGCCCTCGAATTCGGCATTCCGGCCCGCGAACTCTTCTACGACCCCCTCGCCCTGCCGATCTCCACCGGCATCGAAGAGGATCGGCTCAATGGCGCCGCCACGGTCGAGTCAATCCGCATGATCCGCGAGCGTCTGCCGGGCGTGCATGTGGTGCTGGGCGTCAGCAATGTCAGTTTCGGTCTGTCACCAGCGGCCCGGATCGTGCTCAATTCGGTCTTTCTGCACGAATGCTGCCAGGCCGGCATGGACGCGGCGATCGTGAGCCCGGCCAAGATCCTGCCCCTGGCCAAGATCAGCGACGACCACAGGCAGGTCTGCCTGGATCTGATCTATGACCGCCGCCGCTTTGAGAGCAATGCGCCAGGTGCGATCTGCACCTACGATCCACTCACCGCCCTCACCACCCTCTTCGAAGGAGTGAGCGCCAAGGAGGCGCGTGCCTCCGGGCCATCCCTGGCCGATCTGCCGATCGAGGAGCGGCTCAAGCAGCACATCATTGACGGTGAGCGCATTGGCCTGGAGCCAGCTCTTGATGAGGCGCTGCAGAGCTATCCGCCCCTGCAGATCATCAACACCTTCCTGCTCGATGGCATGAAGGTGGTGGGCGAGCTGTTCGGCAGTGGCCAGATGCAACTTCCCTTCGTGCTGCAGAGCGCCGAAACCATGAAGTCGGCCGTGGCCCACCTCGAACCCCACATGGAGAAGGTGGAGGGCCCGGAAGGAAGCACCAAGAGCTCGGCCAAGGGCAAATTCCTGATTGCCACAGTGAAGGGCGATGTCCACGACATCGGCAAAAACCTGGTCGACATCATCCTCACCAACAATGGCTATGAGGTGATCAATCTCGGCATCAAGCAGAGCTGCGAGGCGATCATCGAGGCCCAGCAGCAACACCAGGCCGACTGCATCGCGATGAGCGGCCTGCTGGTGAAATCCACCGCCTTCATGAAGGACAATCTTGAGGCCTTCAATCAGGCGGGTATCAGTGTGCCGGTGATCCTTGGCGGCGCCGCCCTCACCCCCCGGTTTGTGAACGGCGACTGCCGCAGCGCCTATCGGGGCCAGGTGGTCTACGGCCGCGACGCCTTCGCCGACCTGCGCTTCATGGACGCTCTGATGGAAGCGAAAGCTACCAATGGCTGGGACGATCTGAAGGGTTTTCTCCACGGCACACCGGAGGGCCTGGGGCTGGCTGAACGGCCCGGCGAGGGGCAGGAGCACGAACAGCAGGTCGCCGCCGCAGTGCAGACCACCGCCTCGGATCCATCCAGCTCAGAGCACGCAGGTGTGGGGCTTGTCGATGAAAGCCGCTCCGAAGCCGTGCCCGAGCAGCCAGCGCTCTCACCTCCCTTCTGGGGCAGCCAGGTGCTCGGCAACGGCGCCATCGACATCCAGGAGGTGTTCGCCTATCTCGACCGCAACGCCCTGTTCGCCGGCCAGTGGCAACTGCGCAAAAGCCAGCAGCAGTCGCGGGCCGAGTACGAGGCGATGCTGGCCGAAAAGGCCGAGCCGGTGCTCCAGCAATGGAGGGAGCGCTGCCTGCAGGACGGGCTGCTCCAGCCCAGGGTGGCCTACGGCTACTTCCCCTGTGGCCGCAGCGGCAATGCCCTGGTGTTGTTCGATCCTGAGGGCATGGCCGTTGGTGCTGCAGCGGCGGCCGCCGGGAGCGAGCTGGGCCGTTTTCAGTTGCCCCGCCAGCGCTCCGGCAACCGCTACTGCATCGCCGACTTCTACCGCGACCTGGAGCAGGCCCCCGATGGCACCGCCAAAGCAGCAGACGTGCTGCCGATGCAGGCGGTGACCATGGGTGAGCAGGCCTCCGCTTACGCCCAACAGCTGTTCGCAGCTGATCAGTACAGCGATTACCTGTATTTTCATGGGCTCGCCGTGCAGATGGCTGAGGCCCTCGCGGAGTGGACCCATGCGCGCATCCGCCGGGAGCTGGGTCACCCTGACCCTGTCCACATGCCCCTGCGGGACGTGCTGGCCCAGCGCTACCGAGGCAGCCGCTACTCCTTCGGCTACCCGGCCTGCCCGAATGTGGGCGACTCCCGCCAGCAGCTCCTCTGGCTGGGTGCTGAACGCATCGGCCTGACCATGGATGAGAGCGAGCAGCTCCATCCCGAACAGAGCACCACTGCGCTGGTAGCCCTGCATCGTCAGGCGCGTTACTTCAGCGCCTGAGCCGACCCGTGGTCAGAGGAGTCAGGCCTAGCCTTGGCGTGCCCAGTCTCTGTTCCCATGGCAATTGCAGGTCCTGACGGCGTGGATGCGGCCATCAAGGCCGGTCTCGATCTCGATGGCACCCCCATTCCCGCAGAGATGCTCGCTCTCTACAACGAGGTGATGGAGCTTGAAAGCCAGCGCAGCCGCAGCGGTGTGAAGAAATCGATGCGCAACCGCATCGTCAAGACCGGGTCCAAGCACTTTGATCAGGCCGTGTTGGATGCACGGCTGCGGCAGGCGGGCTGGGACGGGCTGAAAGACAAGGAGATCGCCTTCTTCTACGGCTGAGGGCGCTCAGCTGCACATCTCCTCAAGAGCATCGATCACCTCCTGCTGAAACTCTTCCAGGTCGGAGGAGTCACTCAGGTCAAGCCCCTCGCCGGCGGCGTTCTGCGACAGTTCCTGGAAATGGAAGGCCCCTTCCCCATGGGCGAGGAACTCCATCGCCGACGGCTCGCCACTCTCCTTGTAGGCGTCACACAGGGCCAGGAAGGCCGCGTCTTCAGTGAATTCCCAGCTCATGTATGAGATGCGGTGAACGTCGGTGGTTGTGCTCTTCGACCTTTAATGCCTCACCCCCACGATCCGTCAACCATCTGGGCCAGGTTCGGGCCTGGATCCCTCCCCATGTCCGCCTGTTGCCGATGACAGCCGCCACCCCCAGCCCTGATGCCACCAGTCCAAACCAAGCCCTGAACGTGCTCGGCGAACCGTTGACGGTGTGCGGTTGTGAACCGCTCACCGGCTGGTACCGCGATGGGTTCTGCCACACGGACCCCAGGGATCGAGGGCAGCACACCGTCTGTTGTGTGGTCACTGAAGCGTTCCTCAACTACAGCCGCGCCCAGGGCAACGATCTGACCACGCCGGCACCCCAGTACGGCTTCGCCGGCCTGAAGCCCGGGGACCACTGGTGTGTCTGCGCGCCACGCTGGCTGGAGGCCTACGAGGACGGCATGGCCCCACCGGTGCGCCTGAAGGCGACCGAGGCCAGCGCGCTGGCGGTGATTCCGCTCGACCTGCTCAACAGATACGCGGCCTGAGGAGCGGCAGGGCCGGTTCACCAGGGAATGGCCGTGCCATCCCAGGCCCAGAAGCCGCCGCTCAGCTCAGGTCCCAGCCCCTCCAGCACCGTGAGCAACTGGCGAGCGCTTCGCTCCGGGCTGAACAGCTTTTCGGCAGGCACACCGGCCTGGAATGGGGCGGAGAGAGGGGTCGCTGTGGTGCCCGGATGGAGCAGGCTCACACAGCAGAGTGGCAGTCGCCGCCGCCATTCCAGCGCCAGGGTGCGCAGCAGCTGGTTCTGGGCGGCCTTGGCGGCGCGATAGGAGTACCAGCCACCGAGATGGTTGTCAGCGATGCTGCCGACCCGGGCCGACAGACTGGCGAAGTGACAGGGCTGATCGCGTGGCAGGAGCTGCTCAAGCGCCTGCGCCAGCAATACCGGCCCGAAGGCGTTGACCGCAAAACTGCGCTCAAGCGCCGCCCGGTTCAGGTGTGCCAACCGTTTCTCAGGCTGAATCCCCTCGCCGTGCAGCAGACCAGCGGTGTTGATCACCAACCGCAGCGGCGGTCCCCCCGCAAGCGCAGCGCTGAGGGCCGCCAAACTGGCATCGCTGGCCAGGTCGAGCGCCAGCGGCTGCCAGCCACCTGCAGACGGATAACCGGCAGGCAGATGGCGCTGGCCCGCGAAACACTCCAGTCCTGGAGCACGTAACGCCAGCTCATTGAGCAGGGCTTTGCCGATGCCACCGGCTCCCACCACCAGGGCACGGCCCTGCCAGTGGCGCAAGCCGCTTTGATGATCCACGTCCTGCCAGGGACACACGCGCGCATGATGGCAACATCGACACGTTGTGGACTGGCTGCAGATGCCCCTGCGGATCGCTCTGTATGGCCGGGGTGCCTGGGGCAGCACGCTGGAGGCCCTCTGGCGCCACCAGGGGCATCAGGTGCACTCCTGGTCGCGCCAGGAGGGGGGGGAGCCGGCCCTGATGCTTTGCCAGTGTGATCTGGCCGTGGTGGCGGTGGCCATGGCTGGGGTGGAGGCGCTGGCGGGCCGGCTGCGGCCCCATTGGCCCCAGGGCCTGCCGCTGCTGAGCTGCAGCAAGGGCATTGATCCGGAGCGCCTGATCACCGCCAGCCAGATCTGGGGGGGGCAGCACGGCCCGGTAGCTGTGCTGAGCGGGCCAAATCTGGCGACCGAACTTGCCGCTGGTCTGCCGGCAGCCAGCGTCATCGCCTCCGCCGATGCTGGGCTGGCTGAGCATCTGCAGGTGCAGCTCAGTTGCGACAACCTGCGTCTCTACACCAATGCTGATCCGGTGGGTACGGAGGTGGCCGGTGCGCTCAAGAATGTGATGGCTCTCGCCGCCGGGCTCTGTGATGGCCTGGAGCTGGGGGCGAACGCCCGGGCGTCGCTGCTCACCCGTGGCCTGGTTGAGATCGGCGTGGTGCTGGAAGGTCTTGGCGGGTCGATCAACACGCTCTACGGGCTGGCTGGGCTGGGTGATCTGCTGGCCACGGCGACGAGCCCGCTGAGCCGCAACTACCGCTGCGGCCTCCTGCTGGCCAGCGGTTGCCAACCCTCTGAGGCCATCGAGCGGATCGGAGCCACCGTTGAGGGCTTGCAGACCGCCAGGGCAGCGGTGTTCCTGGCGCAACGGGAAGGTTGGAATCTGCCGATCTGCACCCAGGTGGTGGCGGTCACCGCAGGGGCGGTCACCCCCGCCGCCGCGGCGAGGCTGCTGATGGGACGCGGTCTCCGGGCCGAAGCTGGCGGGCCGTCAACACCGTTGGGGTGCAGTGAATGATCCGGCCGCTGCAACCGCTCACCATGGCGGCCGTCCTGGTGGAAGCCTTCAGCGAGACAGCCTGTGCCGGCAACGGCGCTGCCGTTGTGTTGCTGGATCGTCCGTGGGCCGACGCCACGCTGCAGGCGATCGCCGGCAGCCTCAACCAATCGGAAACGGCCTTCCTGCTGCCGTGCCAGGGGCACTGGCTCCTGCGCTGGTTCACCCCCACCTGTGAGGTGCCGCTTTGCGGGCATGCCACCCTGGCCGCCTGTCTGGCCCTGGGGCACTGGCAGCGCCTCCCCTTGGGCTGCTCGACATCCCTCCACAGCCGCAGCGGTCCGCTGCCGGTGAACCTCCTGTCCCCATGTCAGGCGGAACGGGCCGGTCAGGCTTCAATCGTCCTGCCAAGCGGCGGCCTGAGCAGCGCACCGGTCTCGGAGGCACTGCAGCACTATCTCGAATGCAGCCTTGCCACCCGGGCGGAGGGCTACTGGCATTCCCCACTGGGCTACAGGGTGGTGCTGCTGCCACCGGAGGCCCCGCTGGCGGCGGCGGATCTGAGGGCTGAGCCGCTGCCGCCCAGCGAAGCCGCGGGGCTGGTGCTGATGCAGTTGCTCAGCGACTCCGCGGCGCTGGAGGTGCTGGGTGAACCCTGCCGCTACCAGTTGCGGTTCCTGGCGCCAGGCCTGGGGATTCCTGAAGATCCGGTCACCGGCTCGGCCCATGCCCTCGTTGCCCCATGGTGGATGGAGCGGCTGGGCTGTGAGCGGCTCGGGGGCTGGCAGTGCTCACACCGGCCTGGGGGGATGGTCAGTGCCAGGCACTCTTCCGGCATGATCCGCCTCGAAGGCGCTGGACATCTTCTGTGGGACGGAACATTGCGACTCGGCTCATCCGACGGCTACGACCTCGACGGGCCCACCTGGGCTTCACTGTTGCCCTGAGGCAGCAGCTCGGCGGTCGCCAGCTGCTGGTGGCGGCTCCACTGGCGCTGATTGCGGTCACGGTCGGCTTCGCTGCCCAGGGCCTGATGCCCGGCCCGGCAGCGGTAAGCCAGTCCGCGCTGCTCGAGACGCTGATGGAGGTGCCGCCGGCCGATAGCCAGGCTGACACCGCCGCCGCCAGCGCCCAGATGCGCCAGCTGCAGGCCCAGCGCGCCGACCTCGCGGCCAGGCCCTCGCCCGAGGTCGGAGCAGGGCCGGCCGGCGCCGCCGCCAACGCTCTGGCTGTGCCGGCAGCAGCGGCTCCTCTCGATCTCGAAATCCGCGTTGCCCTGATGGGGGCCGGTCCATCCCCGTCTCTCTCAGCCAGCGGCGCCTGGGAGCTGGTCAGCCGTGACGGTCAGGTCCTGCAGCAGGGTGGGCCAGGTCAATCCGTCCAGCTCCAGGGACTGTGGACGAGCGCTCCGGAGGCCTGGCTCCAGAGCAGCGGGGGCGCGTTGCTGGTGAACGGGGCCGCCTACGCCGGCCGCCTGCGCCTGATCCCGGAGGATGGCGGTCTGAGGTTGGTGAACCATCTGCCCCTGGAGAGCTACATCAGTTCCGTGGTCGGAGCGGAAATGCCCAGCAGCTGGTCGATGGAGGCACTGCGGTCCCAGGCCGTCGCAGCCCGCTCCTATGCCCTCGCCCACATGGCACGACCCGCGAATCGCCACTGGCATCTGGGCGACACAACCCGCTGGCAGGCCTACCGGGGCCTGTCGTCCGTGAACGATCGCACCCGCAACGCTGCGTCCAGCACCGCTGGTGTGATCCTGAGTTACCAGGGCGGAATCGTTGAGAGCCTGTATGCCGCGACGGAGCAGATCGTGCGCGAGGCCCACGGGCATCTGGGGGCGAGCATGAGTCAGCACGGCGCTCAGGATCTGGCCCAGCAGGGCTGGACGTACAACCAGATTCTTGGCCACTACTACCAGGGTGCGTCCCTAGCCAGGCTTCGCTCCGGTGGACGCAACTGAAGAGCGCCGACCAGGGCTGTACCGGCGCCTGGCGTTGCAGCGTTCCAGCGCCGCGACAGACAGCGGCGCCCTGGTGCCGCTGCGCACCGCACAACTCCAGGCGGAGTGGGCCTCGCCGTTTCTGCTCAGGCGGCTGCTGAGCGGCACGCCCAAGCATCTGCGCGGGGGGGGCCCGAAACCCAATCCCTTTCTTCCCTGGGAGCGGGACCTGCAGGTGGAGCTGCTTGACAGCGGCCACGTTCTGCTGCTGAACAAGTTTCCGGTTCAGGTCGGTCACCTGCTGGTGATCACTGCTGAGTGGCAGGCCCAGGCCGGCTGGCTGCAACCGGCTGACTGGCAGGCGGTGGGCCGCGTGGCGGCGGATACCGGTGGTCTCTGGTTCTTTAACAGCTGCCCGGCCGCGGGAGCCAGCCAGCCCCATCGCCATCTGCAACTGCTGCCCCGCAGGCCAGGGGAGCCGAGTTGTCCGCTGGCGGGCCGGTTCATCGCCCAGCTGGATGGCCTGGCCGACCGTTGGCCCTGGTCCTATTGCCTCAGCCGGCGCCGCGTCGCAGCCAGACAGGGCCCCCAGGCTCAGGCCCAGGCGGCGGCAGAGCTGCAGCAGCTGTACATCGAGCATGCACGGCTGCTCGGCCTCGGCAGCCCCGGCCAGACAGCTGAACCGCTGCATCCCTACAACCTGCTGTTTGACGACGACTGGTTGATGACCGTGCGGCGTGAGCGGGAGCATTGCGCCGGATTCAGCCTCAATGCCCTCGGCTTCGCCGGCTATCTGCTGGCCACGGAGCGCTCAGACCTGGACTGGCTGCAGCATCACGGGCCTTGGAAACTGCTGGAAGCCGTGGCTGCGCCCCCGGACCGGCATCCGTAGAGCGTTCCGTGATTTCACGGTTGCGGACCTGGGGTGTGCTGGAGCTGGCTGAAGAAACACCGGCACTCCAGCCCGGTGTCGCTCCATCAGCGACCGATCCAGACCATGACCAGCCTCCAACCCAGCAGCAGCATCACCAGCAACAGCGTCACCAGCCGCAGCATCACCAGCAGGCCATCCACCATCGGCAATCCCGCCTGCCGACGCCGCGGTCAACGCTCATTGGAGCAGCGCCAACGGGACGAGCGGATCAGTCAGTACCGACAGCTGGTGGAGCCGATTGCACGCCACTACCAGCGCCGTTGCGCAGAGCCGCTGGATGATCTGGTTCAGGTGGGCCTGCTGGGGTTGCTGCGGGCGACAGAGCTCTACCGCAGCGCCCAGCACACCCCGTTCGAGGCCTTCGCCAGGCCCCATGTGCGCGGAGCGATCCTCCACTATCTGAGGGATCAGGCAGCGCTGGTGCGGCTGCCACGGCGGCTGCAGGAACAGCGTCAGCAGCTGGCACGCTTGCAGCAGCTGCATCCCGAGCTGTCGCGCCCCGAACAATGGCGTCAGGCCATGGGATTGAACATCGAGCAGTGGAACCGATTGCGGGCGGCGGGCCTGACCCGCCGGCCACTGACGCTGGAGCCGGCGATGGAAGATCAGCTGGCACAACTGGATCCCAGCGGTGCTGCCGAGGTGGCAACCAGCGAATGGGGGGGCCTGAACGGGAGCACCAACCCCCTCCAGCTCTTGGCGACATTGGCGGCTGACCAGCGAGTCGTGGTGGAGCGGGTGGTGCTGGCGGGCTGGAGCTATCGGCGCACCGGTGCTGCGCTGCAGATCAGCCCGATGACCGTGCAACGGCGGCTGCAGCGGGGGCTTGGCCAGCTGCGCAACCGGCTTACTCAGGCGAGTGGGGTCTGTCCCGCTCCATCTGGCGCTCCAGGGTGCTGATGGCGGCATCCAGTGCGGCGAGTCGGCGTTCCAGCCCATCCCGCCAGAACTGCAGCATCCACAGCTTCCGCTCCTGATGGCGGCGCCGCCCGTCGGCACTGAAACCGCTTTCGGTGCAGCAGCCTGGCATTGGAAGCATGGCACTATGGTCTCAACCTCGCGGTTTTAGCCGATTGCCAGGCTGGTTGGGTGTGCGGTTTCAGCTTCCCCATGCCGGCCGACCTCTCTTCGCCACCACCGCTGCCGCCAGGTCCGCACAGCCTGACCTCCTGCTGCATCAGGCGTTCCATAGCCTGCTGGAGCACCTGAAACGCCGCAGCACCTGCCCCCCCTCAGCAGAAGGATCACCGCATTCCTCCAGCCCCATGAAAAACCCTTGACAATCGATTGTGAGGTTGATTTTGGGTCGGTACGGGGGTCGGCGCTGAGATGATGCGAGGTTGGCGCTGGGATGATGCGTGGTTGGAGCCAGACTGGTGGAGGGTCAGTGTGAGGACGATGACAGCTCAATGACCGGTCGATGGGCAAGCATCCTCTCCTCGTTGAACTGTTCGTCAAAACCTCTGGATGATTTTCGGCGATTGTCTTGCTTCTCGAACCGTTCCGCAGAATCCAGCCTCCCGCCGATCGCTTTCGTGTTGTGCCCATTGCCCCCTTGCAGACGGCCCTCTTGCCCCTGGAGCACGGCCACCCCAGCAGGCAGGCCACCAGCCCTTAACAGGCCCCCTTTAGCAGTCCCAGCGTGAGTGCAGTCAAACCCCTGTTCGTGATCCGTCCTGTCGGGGCGATCGTGCTCGGCCTGATGCTTGTGCTGGCCGCAGCACCGCTGCAGGCCGCTGTGGCCCTGATGGCTGGGCAACGCGCAAAACCGCTGAACGGCTCCTTTAACCGGGTGCCGGTGCTTCACTCCAATCAGCCGGAGGAAGTGGAGGGGCCTGGAATCCTGATTTCAACAGCGCCTGGTGTCAGCTATGCAGCCGAGACTGGCATGCCGCTGCGAAATGCTGAATACACCTTCAATGGTGACTTTGGTGTACACATGCACCACAAGTATTTTCCTAGTTACCGCAATCAAATACGAGCTGGACAGCGCCGCACCGAACTCACCCTTGGCCTGATCCTGATCAACCCTGGGCGCATGCCGGTGCGCATCCAGTTTGAACGAGGTGCGGTGCGCAACAGCTTTGAGGCCCCCTACCTCAGCACCAACCTGCTCGGGGTGAAACCTCTGGGACCCCGGCCATGGAACACGGGTCCGGGGGATGCAACTGCTGTGCAGATGTTGCGGGGGCAGCTCGATCGACGTCTCGCAGATGTGGTGGTGATTCCTCCTCGCAGCAGGCTCGTCCTGTTTCGGACCCAACTGCCCGCCCTGGGCATTGCCAATGCACTGTTGCGCGGCCGTAGTGATGGGCCATTTCAAATGGCGGTCGTCGCAGCCAGCAACCCTTACGGCGATGCTGATCTCATCAACATTCTCGATCAGCAGCGGCTTGCACCGGGTCGCATCTACCTGAATCAGATCGCTTCCATACAATCCGGCAGGGTGTTTTCGCGGGTTGGTGGCGTGGCTCTCGGAGATACCTATACCGCCAGCCTGCGACATGATCTTCGGGCTGAGGGTCCACTGCATGTTCCCCTTACCAGCACCCGTCGCCATCATTTCGGCACACGGGAGATCCAGGTCAATCCATTGGCCAGCCGAATGCTTGATTCTGCACTTGACAATGTCGGCACATATGGAGTGCGCTTTGATATTGACCTGAACCTTTATGGATCCGGCCCCTACGAGCTGGTTCTCAGCCACCCATCACCTGCCGGTGCGACACCGGCCTTCACCGCCTTCCGCGGTTCCCTTCAGGTTCAGACGCCGGAGGGGCAACAGGATCTGCACGTCGGCATGCGATCTGGACAGAGTCTGGCGCTCACGACCTTGAACCTCCAGCCCGGTGTAAATCCGGTACGGTTGAGCCTGGTCTATCCCGCTGATGCCACGCCAGGCCATCTGTTGAGCGTGGTGCCGGCCAACCAGTTGGCCCTGGTGCAGGAGCGCCAGCGTCGCGCCCCGATCGTCAGCCCCCCGCCAGCCACGCCGAAACCGGCTGCAACGGCACCCCGTTCTCGTCCACCGGCATCGGCCAGGCCACAGGCTCAGCCAGCGGTTCGGCAGACCCCACCACCGCTGCGGCCACCCACGAGCCTGCGCAGTCCGCGCCCGATCCATGCGGGGGTTGATCAGGATCTACTCGATCGGTACCGGGAGGCGATGGAAGCTCAGCAGCAGCAGATGCGCCGGCTGATGGAGCGTTGAGGCGGAGGTCAGCACACCATCCTGTGATCGGATCAGACCCCAACGCTGCGCACGCAGCAGTCCCCATTGAGGTGAGCTCCTCAGACTCACCGGCAGGGATGGATGCCGGCCAGCGGCGCACGATCAATCTGAAGCTGCCAGGGGTGTTGATCGAGCGGATCGATGCTCTGAAGGCGGAGTATGGCCTGCGCAGCCGGGGCGCGTTGGTGGAGCGGCTCCTCACCAATCTGCTCAGCCCCGAACCGGATTCACTGGCAGACGAGGAGCCGGATCAGGGTGTGCTGGATGAACAGGGTGCCCTCGTGCTGGTCGCCCGCGAGGGTACCGAGGAGCTCTGCCTTGATCTGGCGATCAGCTCTGCATCAGACCCTGCAGTGGCAGCCTCATCACAAGCCACGGATCGCTCCGACCGCAATGCACGGGGGATCGACCTGCCTGGGTTTGTGC
>Ga0208009_1000178_pt1 | contig 17813 bp, 16 predicted proteins | sample Wag4_2014_7_16_FD_187364 | JGI IMG/M metagenome (GOLD analysis project Ga0208009, IMG submission 187364) | Fresh water mixed with fracking chemicals microbial communities from Ohio, USA - Utica-2 Time Series FC 2014_7_16 (SPAdes) (version 2) ...
GTTCAGCCCTCGCTGCGGAACGGCGCAGGAGGCGGAATAACCAGAACAGATGGCCGCCTGGAAGGCGGCCGCACAAAGGTGGGGGCCAGCGACGGCTGTGAGGATCAGGGAAGCGTGCTATCCCGCCCAGCTCACTTCCAGTTCTTGGCCACGATCTCGGCCAGGTCGACGACGCGCTGGCTGTAGCCCCACTCGTTGTCGTACCAGCAGACAATCTTCACCATGTTGCCGCCCATCACCAGGGTGAGATCGGCATCCACGATCGTGCTCTCGTCGGTGCCGGCATGGTCGCTCGAGACCAGCGGCAGATCGCAGTACTTGATGATCCCCTTCATGCCGTTCTCGGCGGCGGCCTTGAGCACGGCGTTCACTTCTTCGGCACTGGTGTCGCGGCCGGTCTCAAAGACCATGTCGCAGACCGACACATTGGGGGTGGGAACCCGCAGGGCAATGCCGCTGAGCTTTCCCTTCACCGCGGGATACACCAGGGCCACAGCCTTGGCGGCGCCGGTGCTGGTGGGCACGATGTTGACGGCGGCGGCGCGGGCACGGCGCAGATCGCGGTGGGCGGCGTCGAGGATGCGCTGGTCACCGGTGTAGCTGTGGGTGGTCGTCATCGTGCCCTTGACGATGCCGAAGGCCTGATCGATCGTCTTGACGATCGGCGCCATGCAGTTGGTGGTGCAACTGGCGTTGGAGAGGATGTCCCAGTCCTCATGGCGGTACTGATCCGCATTCACACCCACCACGAACGTGCCGACCTTCTCACCCTTGCCGGGGGCGGTGAGGATCACCTTCCTGGCACCGGCCTCGAAGTGCTTGCTGGCGCCCACATCGTCGTTGAAGACACCGGTGGACTCGATCACCAGGTCCACACCCCACTCCTTCCAGGGCAGGTTTGCGGGATTGCGGTCGTAGAAGGTTTTGATCGTTTTGCCGTTGACAATGATCGTGTCTTCGGTGGTGGACACCTCCGCGTTACGAAGGGGGCCAAGCATCGAGTCGTACTTGAGCAGGTGGGCGTTGGTGCGGGTGTCGCCGGAGCCATTGATCCCCACCAGTTCAATGCCGGTGTTCTCACCGCGGCTGAGCCAGCAGCGCATGAAGTTGCGACCGATGCGGCCAAAGCCATTGATGGCAACCTTCAGCGTCATGGCGTCAGGGCGGGAGGGCCCGCCGGCAGGGAGGATTTGGGCGCCGATCATACAGAAATCAGCGTCCGCACCTGCTTTTGGCGCCGGTTGAAACCGGGATGATCACCGAAGGCGACGATTCAGCCCCGGTGTGTCGGGGGCTCGCGCTGCAAACCGGGCCGCAGGCTCTATTTTCAGGCGGGTCTGATGGCCGCCGGGTCACCCCTGTCCATCAGCTTTCCCCAGCAGCACCCGGACCGGAGCCCACCTTGATCCCGACGCTTGATCGCCTTCAACCCCTGCACTTCATCGGTGTTGGCGGCATCGGCATGTCGGCCCTGGCCGGGATCCTGGCGGAGCGGGGCCACAGCGTCAGCGGATCGGATCCCAAGGATGGGCCTGTGGTGGAGCGACTGCGACGCCTCGGGGTGCAGGTGTTCCAGGAACAGACTGCCGCAACGATTTCGTCCATCCGCGACGGCACGACCTCCAGCCCGCTGGTGGTGATCAGCTCCGCCGTTCCCGAGACCAATCCGGAACTGATGGAAGCCCGCCGGCTCGGGCTGCCGGTCTGCCATCGCTCCGACGTGCTGGCGGCCCTGATCAACGCACAGGCTTCGATTGCGGTGGCGGGCAGCCACGGCAAGACCACCACCAGCACCCTGATCGCCTCCCTGCTGGCCACCGCGGAGCAGGACCCCACCGCTGTGATCGGAGGCGTGGTGCCCGCCTTCGGCAGCAATGGCCGCAATGGCAACGGCCGGCTGCTGGTGGCCGAAGCCGATGAATCGGATGGGTCCCTGGTGAAATTCAGGCCCCAGCTGGGCATTCTCACCAACATCGAGCTGGATCACACCGACCACTACCCCGATCTGGCGGCGCTGGTCGCCACCCTGCAGCGCTTCGCCGCCGGTTCGTCCCGGCTGCTGGCGAACCGGGATTGTCCGATCCTGCGGCAGCACTTCGATGCCAGTCACTGGTGGTCCACCGAAACTGCCGAGGGGGTCGCCTTCGCCGCCATCCCCCTCGAGGAGCGTGGCGACGGCACCCGCCTGGCGTTTTATGAAAATGGGGAGCGGGTCGGGGAGCTTGATCTGCCACTGCCCGGACGCCACAACCTCAGCAACGCCGCCGCCGCCCTGGCCGCCTGCCGACTGGAGGGGGTGCCCTTCGAGGCGCTGGCCAGGGCCGTTGCGGATCTGCGCACGCCTGGCCGCCGCTTCGACTTCCGGGGCTGCTGGCAGGGCCGGATGGTGGTGGATGACTACGCCCACCACCCCAGCGAAGTGGGGGCGACCCTGAAGATGGCCAGGCTGATGCTGGACACAGGCCGCACCTCGCTGCCGGCGGTACCGCGTCGAATCGTGGCGGTGTTCCAGCCCCATCGCTACAGCCGAACAGCCCAGTTTCTCGAGGGCTTCGCCCGGGAGCTCGCCCTGGCCGATGCGGTGCTGCTCGCCCCCCTCTACCCGGCCGGCGAGGCCCCCATCCCGGGCATCAGCAGCGACGCCCTGGGCCGATCGGTACAGGCCCAGGCTCCGGGGATCACGGTCACGGTCACGTCCGGTCTCGATGATCTGGCACGCCAGCTCGATGAACAATCGGGTGAAGGCGATCTGGTGCTGGCCATGGGGGCGGGTGACGTGAACAGCCTCTGGGATCGCCTGGCCAGGCTGAGCGTGGGCAGCACCGAGCTGGTGGCCTGAGCAGGCCGATGCGCACCCCCGCCCCTCTGCCGAACGGCCTGCGTCAGGCCGTTGGACTGCACGATTTCACCACCTGGAAAGTGGGTGGTCCGGCTGCCTGGTTCGCCGAGCCGGCGGACGCATCGGCCCTGGCCGGTTTGCTGCACTGGGCCAGGGAGAGCGGTCAGGCCCTGCACTGCATCGGCGCCGGCTCGAACCTGTTGATCGCTGATGCCGGCCTTGCCGGCCTCACCCTCTGCCTGCGGCGCCTGCAGGGAAGCCGGATCGACAGCGGCGAGGGCTGGGTGGAAGCGCAGGCCGGGGAACCGATCCCAACCCTGGCTCGCAAGGCGGCCAAAGCCGGTCTGAGCGGGCTGGAATGGGCGGTTGGGATTCCCGGCACGGTTGGTGGAGCTGCGGTGATGAACGCCGGCGCCCAGGGGGGCTGCACGGCTGAATGGCTCCATTCGGTGCTGGTGCTCGATCCGTCCCGGCCGGAGCGGGACCCGTTCGAGATCAGCGCCAGAGAGCTGGACTTCGACTACCGGCACAGCCGCCTGCAGCAGGAGGATCTGCTGGTGGTGTCGGCCCGTTTCCGCCTGGATCCAGGCCATGATCCAGCCGAGGTTTCGGCGCGCACCAGCGCCAATCTTCACAGCCGCACCAGCACCCAGCCTTACCAACAACCAAGCTGCGGCAGCGTGTTCCGCAACCCGGAGCCACAGAAGGCCGGGCGGCTGATCGAAGGACTGGGCCTGAAGGGATTGCGGATCGGCGGCGCGGAAGTTTCACCGATCCATGCAAACTTCATCGTCAACACCGGTACAGCCACCGCCGATGACATCGACCACCTGATCCGCGCCGTGCAGGAGCGGGTGGCCGCCAGCCACGCCATCCAGCTGCATCCGGAGGTGAAACGGCTCGGCTTCGCCAGGCCCCAGCCCAGCACGTAGCCTGCGCCCACCCACAGACACCCCATGGCCGGTTTCGGACTCCCCAACTTCGGTCAGCTCACCGAAGCCTTCAAAAAGGCCCAGGAACTCCAGCAGAACGCCCAGAAACTGCAGGAGGAACTGGATGCGATGGAGCTGGAGGGATGCAGTCAGGACGGCCGGGCCAGCGTCTGGCTGTCGGGCAACCAGCAGCCGCTGCGGGTGCGGCTGGATCCTGCCCTGGTCAGCGAAGGTGCACCAGCCTGTGAGTCGGCCGTACTGGAGGCCCTGCAGGCCGCCTACGACAACTCCACCGGCACGATGAAGGGGCGCATGGAAGAGCTGACCGGCGGCCTCAACCTCAATCTTCCCGGTCTGGGAGGCTGAGCGGTTCCGCCCCATCCTGCTCCTGCCGGCCCTCCCGCCAGGCCTGCTGACGCTGGCTGCGGCGGGAGGGTTGCCGCCACTGCTGATCCAGCCGAGGCTCGAGCCGATCACCCCGCCTGCGCAGGCCCGGCTCAGCGGCCCGCTGGCCCTGGGCGTGAACCTCAGGCCTGGCAGCCCGCTCACGCAGATCACCCACCCACTCCACATACCAGCCATACCGTTCCCAGTCGCTGCTCACCGCGCAGCCGGGCTCACCCAGATGCAGGCAATTGCTGAAGCGACACGCGGCCTGCTGCAGACCACGGCGCACCTCCGGAAACAGCAGACCGAAACCGGCGGGATCCCCGGGCAGCTCCGGCCTGTTGAAACCGGGGCTGTCAGCCACGAGCGCACCCGGCGCAAGCGCAAAGAGCTCGACATGGCGGGTGGTGTGGCGACCCCGCTGCAGGCGGCCGGAGACCGCCGCCACGCGCAGATCCAGTTCGGGCTTCAGGCCATTGAGCAGACTGCTCTTTCCCACTCCGGACGGGCCGCAGACCACGGCAAGACCTGGCTGGCTGAGCCGCTCACGCAGCTGGTCGAGGCCGCTGCCGCTCTGGGATGACACGGCCAGGGCCGGGTAGCCCCAGGCCGCTACCCGGCCGAGCCAGGCCGCAACGGCCTGCTCCGGCAGCAGGTCGGCCTTGGAGAACACCAGCAGCACGGCCTGACCGGTGGCCTCCGCCGTGAGCAGGAACCGGCTCAGCTGCAGGGGATCGGGTGCGGGTTCGGCCAGGGCGACAACGACCACCACCAGGGAGACATTGGCGACCGGTGGCCGCACCAGCAGAACCGAACGTGGCTCGAGGGCAGCGATGACACCACGGCCGGCGGGCCAGTCGATGCTCTCGACACCCACCCGGTCTCCCACACAGATGATCTGGCCACTCTTCGCCAGCCGGGTGCGGCGTGTGCAGAGCAGACGTCGGCAATCGCGGGGGCCGGCCCGCTCCAGCTCCACCCAGCAGTAGTTGGCCTGCAGGGCCACCACCAGCCCCCGCCCGCAGGCTGGCTCAGACACCAGCCGGACCCTCCCATGGCTGCACCAGCACCAGCACGGCGGCGGGATCGGCGGGGTGGGGCTGGCACTGCAGGCGGTGACCGGCCTGCTCCAGACCCGCCAGCACGCTCTGCTCGGCCTCGCCGCGATCGAGTGCCAGCTGAAGCCAGGCACCGGATGGGATGGTCTCCAGAGCGAGTCGAGCGCGGATCAGATTGATCGGGCAGGGGGTGCCCCGCAGGTCAAGCCGTTGCGGATCACCGGGCTGAACGGAGTCAGGGGGCACCACGGCGGCTCAGTCGCGGTGGCCGAACAGGCCGCCGAACAGGCCGCTCTTGTGGGGATGCTTCTGACCCCTGCTGGTGTGATGGCCGGCGAGCTGCTCGAGCAGCTCGCGCTCCTGATCGTTAAGCCGGGTCGGCAGCTGCACCTTCACGGTGAACAGGTGATTGCCGCGCGCCACGGGATTGCCCAGCTTCGGCACCCCCTTGCCCTGCAGGGTGAGCACGGCACCGGGCTGGGTGCCGGCAGGAATCTCCAGCTGCTGATGACCGTCGACCGTCTCCACCTCAATCATGTCGCCGAGGATGGCCTGCAGGTAGTTGAGCGTCACCTCCGAATGGATGTGGATGCCGTCACGCCGGAGCTGGCCATGGGGCTGCACGCTCAGAAACACGTACAGGTCTCCGGCCGGGCCTCCCCGCTGCCCGGCATTGCCCTCATTGGCCACCCGCAGGCGGGTGCCGCTGTCAACACCGGCGGGAATGTTGATCCGCAGCTTCTTGCGCACCTGCTGCAGGCCCTGGCCGCCACAGGCGGCACAGGGATCGGCGATCACCTGGCCTGAGCCTTCGCAGGTGGGACAGGCCGCCACCTGGGTGAAACTGCCGAAGGGGGTGCGGGTGGCACGGCGCACCTGACCGGCCCCGCCGCAGGTGCCGCAGGTGGTGGGACCACTGCCGGCCTTGGCTCCTGAGCCCTGACAGGCGGAACAGGTCTCGAGATGGCGAATCTGCACCTCCTTCTCGGCGCCGAAGACAGCCTCCTGAAAACTGATCGTCAGATCCAGGCGAAGATCATCGCCCTGACGCGGCCCGCGGCGGCGGGGACCACCACCGCCCGGTGCACCGCCGAAACCACTGAAGAAGGTCTCGAACAGATCCGCAAACCCCCCCATGTCGCCCATGTCGGGCATGCCGGCGGCACCGCCGAGCCCCGCTTCGCCGAACTGGTCGTAGCGGGCCCGGCTCTGGGGATCGCTCAGCACCTCGTAGGCCCGGCCGATCTCCTTGAAGGTGTCCTCCGCACCCGGATCCTTGTTGATGTCGGGGTGGTACTGGCGCGCCAGGCGCCGGTAGGCGCGTTTGAGGGTGTCGGCATCGACATCGCGGCTGACCCCCAGCAGATCGTAGAAATCGGCCATCGATCAGGCCTCGGCGGCGGTGGGCGGGACCTGATCCTCGAGGCGGTGTTCCGGCCCGGCGGCGCCCCCGCTGGATGCGGGACCCGGACCCATCGACACCTTCACGAGGGCATGGCGCAGCACCCGGCCGTTGAGCTGGTAGCCGCGCTGAAGCTCGGCCACCACCACATCCTCGGGGTGCGCATCGCTCTCCTCCCGCAGCACCGCCTCGTGCAGGCTTGGGTCGAAGGGCTCTCCCTCCACGCGCATGGGGGAGACACCGAGCTGCTTGAACACATCGACCAACTGCTTGTAGAGGCCCTGGTAGCTGCGGTGCAGGGCCTGAGCCTCCTCGTGCTGCGGGGTGAGTTGCTGGCGGGCCCGCTCGAAATTGTCAACGACCGGCAGGATCTCGCTGAGGGTGCTGCAGACGATCTGAGCGCGCAGATCCTCGTTGTCCCGCGCCTGACGCTTGCGGAAGTTGTCGAAGTCGGCGGCCAGACGCATGTACTGGCCGTTGAGATGCTCGTGTTCAGCCCTGAGGGCAGCCAACTGCCGATCCAGGTCAGCCGGTGCATCCGCCGCGCCGATGGAAGAGGCCTGGCCGTCAGCGGGCTGGGAATCCGGCAGCTCCGCCGCCGCTGCGGGCAGGCCGGAGTCAGGGCAGGCCGCTTCGGCTTCAGCGACCACCCCCTGGACAATCGTTTGCGGCTGCAGCTCCTCGCCATTTCCGGATTCGGACCCCACTGCAGATGCTCCAGTCATGGCTGACAAGACTTCACTTTGGCTTTAAACATGTTGGAGCTCCAGGCAGTCGTCCCACAAGCGGCGGAAGCCCGCACCTCCGGCCCATGACCGTCACTCCGACCAGACCGGTACCCCTGCCCACCAGCCTGGAGCAGCGAAGGCTCGAACTGGAACTGCTGCGCGGCGAACCGGTGCTGAGCCACACGCAGATGCGACCGGACCTCGCCGCCGACCTCGTGCTGCCGCTCAGCCGCTGGCGGGAGCTCGGGGCCTGTCCCACCGAACCGGTGCAGGCCGGCCAGCTGCCCGTGGCCGTACCAAGCAGCTGGGGGATCCCGGAGCGCGACAGCCTCAGCGGCGAACTCGATGTCCATGGCCTGAGCCCCCGTTTCCAGCTCGCCCTCGACGAGGACATCGCCGCCGCACTGGAGAAGGCGGCCAGCCGCGAGCGGGGCGACACCGAGCCTGGCTTCGCGCCGACTGGCGACAACCAGCCCACACCGGCAGAGGTGGCTGGGGCCAACCTGCCGCCGAGCCCGCCCCGCTCGCTCACCAAAGACCTGAGCCTGCCCACTGCTGTCGGGCAACTGCAGGAGGTCACTGACCCTGAAGATCTGGAGGTCAGCGCCGCCGAGGCGAACTCCAACGCCAATGCCTCCCCGATCGTCAGCCTGGTCGACCGGATCCTGATCGAGGCTCTCACCAGCGGCGCCAGTGACATCCACATCGAACCTCAGGAAACAGCCCTCGAAATCCGCTTCCGGATCGACGGTGTGCTCCAGAAACAGTTTGAGGATCTGCCGCGGGGACTGACCCCGGCGGTCACCTCCCGTCTGAAGATCATGGCCGACCTGGACATCGCCGAACGGCGACTTCCCCAGGACGGCCGGATCCGGCGGATGTTCCGGGGGCGAAAGATGGATTTCCGCGTCAGCACCCTGCCATCGCGCAACGGCGAGAAGGTGGTGATGCGGCTGCTCGACAGCGGCGCGACCCAACTGGGACTCGACACCCTGATCACCGATGCCAAAGCCCGGGAAACCCTGCGGGATCTGGGGGCCAAGCCCTACGGGATGCTGCTGGTCACAGGGCCGACCGGCTCTGGTAAGTCGACAACGCTCTATGCCTTGCTGGCGGAGCGCAATGATCCGGGCATCAACATCTCAACCGTGGAGGATCCGATCGAGTACACCCTGCACGGCATCACCCAGACCCAGGTGAATCGTGAAAAGGGACTGGATTTCGCCACGACCCTGCGGGCCTTCATGCGCCAGGACCCCGACGTGCTGCTGGTGGGTGAGACCCGCGACCGGGAAACCGCCAAGACAGCGATCGAAGCGGCTCTCACCGGTCACCTGGTGATGACGACGCTGCACTGCAATGACGCCGCCAGCGCCATCGCCCGTCTGGACGAAATGGGAGTTGAGCCTTTCATGGTGAGCGCATCGCTGCTCGGCATCATTTCCCAGCGCCTGGTGCGGCGAGTCTGCTCAAGCTGCCGGATCAGTTATCGACCAAGACCGGAGGAACTGAGCCGCTTCGGCCTGCTGGCAAGCCAGGAGTCCGCGGTCACGTTCTACCGAGCGAACACCACCGGCAGTGGTTCACCTGGCTGTTGCCAGGTCTGCAGCGGCACGGGCTACAAAGGTCGGGTGGGGGTGTATGAAATTCTGCGCATGAGCGATCCGATCGCCGCAGCGGTGGCCAAGCGCCAGAGCACTGACGCGATCCGCAGGCTGGCCCTGGAAAACGGCATGCGCACCCTGCTCGGCTATGGACTGCAGCTCGTGCGGGATGGTCATACCACTCTGGCGGAGGTGGAACGGATGCTGCTCACCGATTCGAGCCTCGAAAGTGAACGACGCTCCCGATCCCTCAGCACGCTGACCTGCAGCGGTTGTGGAGCGGGCATGCGGGAAGAATGGCTGGAATGCCCGTACTGTCTGACCTGTCGTTGAGCAAGCATGCCAATCTCTTGCCATTTTGGTCTCAATCCGTTCGGTGTCCCCAACGACCAGGAATACTGCCTTCTAAATGGATTCTGAATTGAAATCGTTTTCAAATTCGATTTCAACATCTGACCTGAAAACCACCCAGACTCTTCACCGTTTTACCCCCTCGCCAGGCCCAGCATGACCGTGATGATTGAAGATCTGATGAATCAGCTCGTTGCCGATGGGGGCAGCGACCTTCACATCAGCGCAGGCCTGCCTCCCTATGGCCGCTTCAACGGACAGCTACGGCCAATTGTAGACGAACATTTGGATGAAGAATCCTGCAACAAGCTGATCTTTTCGATGCTCAACAACGCGCAACGCAAGCAGCTTGAACAAACGTGGGAGCTCGACTGCTCCTATGGCCTCAAAGGAGTTGCGCGCTTCCGGGTCAACGTCTACCGACAGCGAGGAACATACGCGGCTTGCCTGCGAGCGCTTGGCAATACGATTCCTGATCTGGAAACGCTTGGCTTGCCAAACGTTGTGGAGGAGGTGAGCCGAGTGCCGAAGGGACTTGTGCTGGTGACAGGACCCACCGGTTCCGGCAAGACCACAACATTGGCGGCAATCCTTGACCATATCAACAAGACGCGAGCCGAACACATTCTCACCATTGAAGACCCCATTGAATTCACCTACAAGTCTGTGAAAAGCGTGGTGCACCAACGACAACTGAATGACGATACCCGCAGTTTCGCCAATGCTCTGAGAGCTGCCCTGCGCGAAGACCCCGATGTGATTCTGGTGGGGGAACTTCGAGACCTTGAGACCATTCAGCTGGCGATCACTGCCGCCGAGACGGGGCACCTGGTGTTCGGTACCCTGCACACCAGCTCCGCATCCCAGACCGTGGACCGGATGGTCGACGTCTTCCCAGCAGGCCAGCAGACCCAGATCCGGGTGCAGCTGAGCACGAGCCTTGTCGCTGTGTTCGCACAGACATTGTGCAAACGCCACAACCCCTCTCCCGGCCAGTTCGGTCGTGTGATGGCGCAGGAAATCATGATCAACAACCCTGCCATCGGCAACCTGATTCGCGAGGGTAAAACCGCCCAACTTTATTCGCAAATCCAGACCGGTGGTCAGTCCCAGATGCAAACTTTAGAGAAGTCGCTTTCAGATCTAGTGATCTCCAAGCAGATCACCCTGGAGGAAGCACTAGCCAAAACAGGCAAACCAGAAGAGCTCAAGCGCCTGGTCAGCCAATTGACCTGACCTGGACTTCACTCAATGCCTGTTTACACAGCCAGTTACACAAACAGCCGTGGCAAAACGGCAAGCATGGATATCAATGCAGCCGATGCCGTGCAAGCACGACGAAATCTTCGTCAGCGCGGCATCAAGGTTATTGACATCAAAGCGAAAGTCGGCCAATCAGAAACATCGCAGGTAGCTGGCAAGAAACTCGGCACTCAACTTCAGCTTGCCACCTTAAGCAAGCTGTTGGAAGCGAAGCCTTCCGTCAAACACAAAGCGGTCTTCGCCAGCAAGATGTCTGCTCTGGTGAACGCTGGCGTTCCCATCGTGCGCGGCATTGATCTGATGGCAGCGCAGCAGAAGCTGCCGCTGTTCAAACGGGCCTTGCAGGCCATCAGCCTGGACGTGAATCAAGGGGGCAGCCTGGGCCAGTCCATGCGTCGCTGGCCGCAAGTGTTTGACCGCCTCACCGTCGCGATGGTGGAAGCCGGGGAGACCGGTGGCGTGCTGGATGAATCGCTGAAGCGGCTGGCGAAACTGCTTGAAGATAATGCCAAGCTGCAGAATCAGATCAAAGGCGCCTTGGGATATCCCGTAGCGGTTTTGGTGATCGCCATTGCCGTTTTTCTGGGGATGACGATCTTCATCATTCCCACCTTCGCAGGAATCTTTGACGATCTCGGTGCCGAGCTTCCCTGGTTTACCCAGATGATGGTGGATTTCAGCAATTTGCTGCGATCGCCATTCTCAATCCTGCTGGTTGCGGTGCTGGCAGCGCTCGTCTTTCTATTTGTGCGTTTCTACAGCACCCCGGCAGGACGGCTGAAGGTGGATGGCATGGTTTTGAAGATACCCCTGTTTGGTGACCTGATTCAGAAAACAACCACCGCTCAGTTTTGTCGCACATTCAGCTCCCTCACCCGAGCTGGCGTGCCGATTCTGCTATCGCTTGAGATCGTCAAAGAAATCACCGGCAACGCCGTGATGTCAAAAGCGATCAGCCAGAGCCGTGAAGATGTGATTCAAGGTGTACCCTTAAGCGTCGCCCTTGGGCGGCTCGATGTCTTTCCAGAGCTGGCGATCAGCATGCTTTCGATCGGTGAGGAAACCGGCGAAATGGACGCCATGCTTTCCAAGGTGGCGGACTTCTATGAGGATGAAGTTGAGTCTGCCGTGAAGGCACTCACCTCGATGCTCGAGCCAGCGATGATTGTGCTGGTGGGTGGCATCGTGGCCTCGATTCTTGTGGCAATGTACCTGCCGATGTTCTCCGTTTTCGAAAACATCCGCTGATCAGGTGCTCCGCTCAGGCAGGTGCCGGACCCGACGAAACAGCCGCCAGGGCCTGACCAGCCAGCCAGCCCGAACTCCAGCAGTGCTGGAAGTTGAATCCGCCGGTCACTCCATCCACATCCAGCAGCTCACCGACCAGGTGGAGACCGGCCTCGAGCCGGCTCTCCATCCGCCCCAGATTCACCTCACCCAGGGCAACACCACCGGCGGTGACGAACTCCTCGCCGAACGGGCCGCGGCCGCTGATGGTGTGGCGAGAGCCGCATAGATCGCCGATGAGGCGCTGCTGCTGAGCCTTGCCCAGATCCGCCCAGCGGCGGTCCAGCTCCACCCCCGATCGCCGCAGCAGATGCTGCCAGAGACGGCTGCCAAGCTCTGGCCAGGGTCGCCAATTGGCCAGCTGACGGCGGGCCTGATCCCGGCGGCACTGCGCAAACAGTCCTGCAATCGCCTCAGGGCCCAGGCCGCCGCTCCAGTCGATGCGCAGCACCGCCCGGTAGGCGCAGGCCTGCAGCTGCCGGGCCGCGAAGGCCGTGAGCCGCAGACTCGCCGGCCCACTGAGCCCCCAGTGGGTGATCAGCACCGCCCCACGCTGCTGCTGGCGGCCGCCACCGGGCAACTCCAGCGAGAGCACGACCGGATCCATGCTCACCCCCGCCAGCTCCAGCAGCGGATCGTCAGCCAGAGCCAGCGTGAACAGCGACGGCACCGGCGGCACGATCGTGTGGCCGAAACCGGCGGCGATCCGCCGACCGCTGGGATGGCTGCCGGTGGCCAGCACCAACCGGCCGGCATGCACGGCCCGGCCGTTGCGCAGGCTGACCCGGAAGCCCTCCGCCTCCCTGGCGGCGGCCTGCACAGCCTGGCCGGCATGCACGGTCACACCGGCAGCCGCAGCAGTCCGGCGCAGGCACGCCACCACAGCGCTGGAACGGTTGGCTCGGGGGAACAGACGCCCATCGCTCTCCTCCACCAGCTCCAGTCCGTGGCCGTCAAACCAGGCCACCGTGTCGCCGGCGGCGAAGCGGGAGAACGGACCGCGCAGGGCCCGGTTGCCCCGGGGATAGTGGCTGACCAGATCACGCGGATCCCAGCAGGCATGGGTGACGTTGCAACGGCCACCGCCGCTGATCAGCACCTTGTGCAGGGGCTCCGCGGTGGCCTCCAGCAGATGCACCCCCGTCAGCCCCGCCTCGGCGGCACTGATCGCAGCCATGAAACCGGCCGGACCGCCGCCGGCCACCAGGATGGACACCTGCTCAGGAAGCATGGCTGGGCAGCATGGGGAGATGGAGCACCAGGCCGAATCAACCCTTCCGGGAGACAGCCACCGGTTCAGTGTGGCGCCGATGCTGGACTGCACCGATCGGCACTTCCGCGTGCTGATGCGGCAGATCACCCGTCACAGTCTGTTGTACACCGAGATGGTGGTGGCCCAGGCGTTGCACCACGCCCGCCGCGAAGCGGATGCGGGGCGCCCCGGCGGCAGGCTGGAGCGACTGATCGGCTTCGATGCCTGCGAGCGGCCCCTGAGTCTGCAGGTGGGTGGCGACGAGCCGGCGCTGCTGGCCGATGCCGCCAGGCTGGCGGCCGACTGGGGCTACGACGAGATCAACCTGAACGTGGGCTGTCCGAGCGAAAAGGTGCGCAAAGGCCGCTTCGGCGCCTGCCTGATGGCCGACCCCGACCAGGTGGCCCGCTGCGTGGCGGCGATGGCGGCGGCCGGTACGCTGCCGGTGACGGTGAAACACCGCATCGGGATCGACGACCGCGACTCCTACCCGGAACTGCTGGCGTTCGTTGACACGGTGGCGGCCGCCGGTTGCCGGCGCTTCAGCGTGCATGCCCGCAAGGCCTGGCTGAACGGACTCGACCCCAAACAGAACCGCACGATCCCGCCGCTGCGCCACGACTGGGTGCACAGGCTGAAGGCGGAGCGGGCCGGGCTGATGATCGAACTCAATGGTGGCCTGACCAGCCTGAAGGACTGCCTGGAGCAACTGGAGCGGGTGGACGGTGTGATGGTGGGGCGCGCGGCCTACGACCATCCGCTGCGCTGGCTGGGGGTGGACCGGGCTATCCACGGCGACCCGGACGGGCCGGACGGTGACATCTGTGGCGACCGTCAGCGCACGGCCGCCGCAGCGGCCGGGGTGTTGCGGGGTCTGATTCCGCATGCGGAACGGTGGCGCGGCCGAGGGGAGCGACTCTGGCCGATTGCCCGCCACCTGGTGAAGCTGGTGGAGGGCGTGCCCGGAGCTCGCCGCTGGCGACAGGAGCTCACCAGGGCAGCCGGTATCGGTGAGGCCGGCCCGGACGTGCTGGAACGGGCCGCCCGATGGCTGGAGCAGGGGCCAGCGTCTCAGCCGTCGACACCTGACTGATCAAAGCCGCCTGCACCGCTGCCGCTGCGACGGCGCCGGGTACGGGCGGCTTCAAAGTCTGGATCGGCGGCGGCGCTGCCGTAGCTGCGATCTTCCCAACCGCGGGCACCGGAAGCCCGGTCCGGGCTGTAAGCGGGTGCAGCGTTGCCGCCGCTGCGGCGGGGCCCAGTGCTGCGCGGTTCGGCCTGGTTGATGCGCAGGGGGCGGCCCATCAGCTCGACGCCCTGGAGAGCCTCGATCGCCCGGGCCTCCATCTCGGCGTCGGCCATCTCGACAAAGGCGAATCCGCGCTTGCGCCCCGTGTCCCGCTCCAGGGGCAGGGCACAGCTGAGAACCTCACCGAATGGTGCAAACAGGTCTTCCACATCCCCCTGCTCGGCGCGGAAGGGAAGATTGCCAACAAAAATGCTCACGAACCGGAACAGGCCCAGCGGACCGACAGCTGCGCCAGCCTAAGTCGGCCTGCCAACGGTGCCGAGTCGATTCCGGTGGGCCGCCAGCTGCTGGCGCACCCCCTCGAAACCGGTCCCCCCCTCACTGCGGCGGGCCGCCACCACCTGCCGGGGCTCGATCGCGGCGAAGATGTCGCTCTCAAAGGCGGGATGCAGCTGCTGCCAGCGCCCGAGAGGCAGATCGCGCAGCAGCGTGCCCTCGGCCACACAGGTCTTCACCAGACCGCCGACCAGCTGGTAGGCCTCCCGAAACGGCACACCGCGGGCCACCAGATAGTCGGCCACGTCGGTGGCGTTGGCGAAATCAGCAGCCACCGCTGCCGCCAGGCGCTGCGGACGGAACTCCAGCCCCTCCTCGAACAGGATCGCCATCGCCTCCAGACAGGCCCGCACGGTGGCGACCCCGTCAAACAACGCTTCCTTGTCTTCCTGGAAGTCTTTGTTGTAGGCCAGCGGCAGGCCCTTGATCATCGTGAGCAGACCGATCAGGTGGCCGAAGACCCGGCCACTCTTGCCCCGCACCAGTTCAGGCACATCGGGGTTCTTCTTCTGTGGCATCAGGCTGCTGCCGGTGGCACAGCGATCGGTGAGGGTGACGAAGCCGAACTCCTCACTGGCCCAGAGGATCGCCTCTTCGCTGAGGCGGCTGAGGTGGGCCAGCACCAGACTGGCGGCGGCCATGAACTCCACAGCGAAGTCGCGGTCGCTCACGGCGTCGAGGCTGTTGGCATAGATGGCCTCGAAACCGAGCTCAGCCGCGGTCTGCCGGCGATCGATCGGCACGGGCGTGCCGGCCAGGGCTGCCGCCCCCAGCGGACAGAGGTTGACGCGGCGCCGCACATCGGCCAGGCGATCCCGATCGCGCTGCGCCATCTCGATGTACGCCAGCAGGTGATGGGCCAGGCTGAGCGGCTGGGCGCGCTGCAGGTGGGTGTACCCCGGAATCAGAGTCTCGACATGCTGTTCAGCCTGCGTCAGCAGAGCAAGCTGCAGCCGCTCCAGATCGCCATCGATCGCATCGATCTGACGCCGCAGCCACAACCGCACATCGGTGCCCACCTGGTCGTTGCGGGAGCGGCCGGTGTGCAGTTTCTTGCCCACCGCACCGAGCAGTTCGGTGAGGCGCCGCTCCACGGCGAAATGGACGTCCTCATCAGCAAGATCGGGCTTGAAGCTGCCGGCTGCCGCTTCGGCCCGGATCTGCTCCAGCCCCGCCACCAGCTGGTGGGCCTCCGCCTCGCTGATCACGCCGCAACGGCCCAGCATGCGCGCATGGGCCACGGATCCATCGAGATCCTCCTGAAGCAGCGCGATGTCGAAGCCGATCGACGCGTTGAACCGTTCGATCGCCGGATGCAGGCCCTGCTCAAACCGCTCGCTCCAGGTGGATGCGGAGGAATCGACAGCCATGAACCGGGGCGCGACAGGTGGATGAACCGGAGCTCAGCTTGACACCCGACTGCCTGGGGCCCTGCCGGGCAACGGCGGCAGCATCACGTCCTCCCGCAACCGGAACACCACCATCGAGGCGTCATCCTCCAGCTGGCGATCCACTCCCACAAACCGGTCCAGACGGGCAAACAGCTGGTCGAGGATGCCCTGAGCCCCAAGGCCGGCCCGGCACGCGTCCTGGAGTGTGCCGATCAACCGCTCCTCGTCGTAGCGCTCACCGTTGAGCCGGCTTGCTTCCGTGACACCGTCGGTGTAGTACAGAACCACATCGCCCGGATCGAGCACGATGGATTCGGTGTGATATTCAGCTTCGCTCTGCAGACCGATCAGCAGACCCGGAGCATCGAGCCGTTCCACCCGGTTGCGCTGACTGCGCCAGAGCAGGGGTGGGTTGTGTGCGGCGTTGGCGTAGCGAAGCAGGCGGGTCAGCGGGTCGTAATCCGAATAGAACAGCGTCACGAACCGGTGTGAGTGGGCCAGATCCTCCTCGGCCAACTGGTTGAGATCGTGGAGGATCCTGTCAGGGGCATGGCCGCTGATCGCCTCGGCGCGCAACATGCCGCGCAGCAGGGTCATCAGCAGGCCAGCCGGCACCCCCTTGCCCATCACGTCTCCGACCACCAGCGCCCAGCGGCCCCGTTCACGGCGCCGGCCCAGCTGTCTGGGCCTGGTGGGAATGAAGTCGTAATAATCCCCACCCACCTGAAAGGCAGGGCGGCAACGGGCAGCCAGATCAACGCCTTCAATCAGCGGGCAGTGATCCGGCACGAGCTGGGCCTGGATCTCAGCACCGCTGCTCAGCTGCCGGTCCACCCGCTCGTGGCGGCGCCGGTCTTCCTGCAGGCTGTCGGTCTCGAGGGCCACCGCAGTGAGATCAGCCACGAGCTGGACGTGGCGGCGGTGCACCTCACTCCAGCTGAATCCCGTGGCCCCCCCGATCACGTACAGGCGCCCCCGCGCCTGGCCGCGGGCCACCACCGAGGTGGCGAACAGATCCGGCGAACCGAGCAGGGCCCGCACCCTCTGATCCAGGCGGGAGGCCCGTTCCAGCTCGGCCTCGTTACCGCCACCAGCCTCGGGAAGCAGCTCTGCATCCGCCAGGCCGGCGAGCTGACGCAGCAGGTCTGCACTGCCATCCGGCGGAAAGGCGTGGAGTTGCTCACGCCAGAGCCGACCATCCTGGCGAAACACCACAAGCAGGGCCGCTTCGGCGCCCACCAGTCGGGCCACCACCAGGGGGACCAGTTCAAGCAGGCGGCTGAGATTGGTGAAGCTGCGCAGCACGAAGGCAAGCGAAGCCAGCAACTCCTGGTTGCGCCGCTGTTCGCGGCTGAGGCTGTCCAGCAGCTGCCGCATCGAGGCGGTGGCGGACAGCACGGCTGGCGGCGTCTGGCTCACCAAGCGGCCGTGGAGAGCCCGCAAGATAGCGACCGGATCCGCCGCTGCCCGGAAGGATGCGGATCAGCCCGCCAGCAGCGCCTCGACGAACTCGAAACTGTTGAAGGGACGCAGATCGCGCAGGCCCTCGCCCGCGCCGATGAACCGAATCGGCAGCCGTGCCTCGGAAGCGACGGCCAGGGCGACGCCGCCCCGGGCACTGCCGTCGAGCTTGGTGATCACCACCCCGGTGAGACCGGCGGCTCCGGCAAAGGCCATCGCCTGGCGCAGGCCGTTCTGGCCCTGGCTGGCATCGAGCACCAGCAGCGATTCCAC
>Ga0208009_1000181_pt1 | contig 17702 bp, 12 predicted proteins | sample Wag4_2014_7_16_FD_187364 | JGI IMG/M metagenome (GOLD analysis project Ga0208009, IMG submission 187364) | Fresh water mixed with fracking chemicals microbial communities from Ohio, USA - Utica-2 Time Series FC 2014_7_16 (SPAdes) (version 2) ...
GGTCCTGGCACAGGAAAAACAACGGTGCTTATAGAAGCTGCACTTTCACGCATTAATGCAGGACAAAACCCTGACTCAATTCTTTTGATCACATTTGGTCGTGAATCTGCATCACAGCTTCGTGATGCAATTGCATTGCGCACAACGAAAACAATGTTTGAACCTTTGGCTCGAACATTTCATTCACTTGCTTTTTCAATTTTTAAGATGAAAGCAAAAGGTGATCCTGATCCGATTTTGCTCAGCGGACCAGAACAAGAAAGCTATATCCGAGAACTTCTTCAGGGCGATATTGAAGATGGCTTTAAAGAATGGCCTCAAGATCTGCACTTGGCACTTACAACACATGGTTTTGCTAGAGAGCTTCGCGATTTAATTTTGCGAGCATCAGAGCGGGGAATAGGTCCGGATCAATTAGCAATACTCGGGCAAAGTCAGGGAGAGAAATATTGGACTGCCGCGGCTGCTTTTTGGAAGCGGTACATCAATTCAATGGTTATGCGAGAGATCTCTGCTCAAGATGCAAAATTGAGAATAGACCCTTCTGAAATTATCTCTCGAGCCTCACTTCATCTGCGCAATAACCCAGAGTTGCTAGAACAACTTCGAACAAGATTTACAACAATAATGGTTGATGAGTTTCAAGAAACCGATCCGGCACAACGCGAACTTTTATCTTTAATTGCCGGCCAAGACCTAGTTATCTGCGCAGATGCAGATAGCAGCGTAGGAAGATTTCGCGGAGCAGACCCAGATGGGTTAGCTCGCGCGATGGATCCATATCGCTCACAAGAGTTTGTACTTAGTAATGTGTACCGAAACTCTCAAGCTGTATGTGAAGTTGGCAGTAATTACGTGCAAAGTTTTCGCGGCTCCTCTCTGACACGCAAGAGAACGTGCGTCAATAAAGATCTTGGCCATGTCGGCGTTTATCGCTTTAGATCAGGGGCGGAAGAGGCAGCATTTATTGCACATCAATTTCGTAGTGCACATCTTCGAGACGGTATTGAATACAGCAAGATGGCGGTTATTTTACGAACACCAGGGGTAACCGCATCTGCGCTGCGTAGAGCATTTTCGCAAGTAGGAATACCTGTTGCATCGGAGTTACAAGCCTTAGCTGGAAATCCTGCTATTTCTCCATTTTTACTTTTAGCTCGCGTTGCAATTAATTCACAACCTCTTAATCTAGATACCGCAGAGAGATTATTGCTCAGTGAGTTTGGCGGAGCAGATTCGATATCACTACGCAGAATTCGCAGAGCACTTATTACTGCCCGTCCTGAAGGTGACGACAGATCAGGAGCGCAATTGCTGATGGATGCAATTGATGATGGGGATTTAAATATCGAAGGCGCCGATAGCGTGCTTAGAGTTCATAAACTGTTAAAGAACGCCCGCGCGGTAGCTCGAAACAAAAAAGCAACGGCCGATGAACTTTTGTGGGCTATCTGGGACAACGCAGTAACCAGTGATGGCCAGAAATTATCTAGTGCATGGCAAAACCAATCTTTGCGTTTTGGGTTACGTGCAGCTGCTGCTGATCGAGATTTAGATGCAGTAATGCAGTTATTTGATAGCGCTGCACGATTTTCAGAGCGTTTTCCATTGTCAGGGCCTGCAGCATTTATCAATGAAATCACCAATGAAGATATTGCAGGCGATGTAATTACAGCAAAGGGTGTGCGCCCTGATTTTGTTGAAATTCTGACCGTTCATAGTGCAAAAGGTCGTGAATGGAATTTAGTTGCTATTGCAGGTTTGCAAGAAGGTACGTGGCCAAACCTTAAACAACGATCTACATTATTAGGTGCAGAACGCTTAGTAGAGCGAGATCGCAATCCAGATATTCCACGTGATCAGTTAGATGTGTTGGCCGCTAATGGACTTATGCAAGATGAGCAGCGTTTGTTTCATGTTGGGCTAACGCGCGCAACACAATCACTTTTGATAACTGCCGTTCAGCGTGAAGATGAAGAACCATCACAGTTCTTTGAAGCAATTGAAGTAATGCTTACAGAAGATGATGAAGAATCTAGAGATGTTACGGAGGTTCCTCGTCCTATAACAACTTCAGCATTGGTGGCCGAACTGCGCGCACAGCTACATGGTCCGAATGCGCAAACCGCAGCGCAACTTCTTAAGTCAATGAGTAACAATGGAATTGATTTAGCACATCCTGATAGTTGGATAGGTGCTGTTACTTTAAGTACCGATCTGCCTGTAATTGACAGTGATAAGGAAGTTATTGTCTCTCCAAGCGGGGCAGAGTCATTTGTCGAATGTGGTGTCAAGTGGTTCTTGCAGAATAATGGTGGAACAGATGGAGACAGCACGGCGCAGATTTTGGGTTCTGCAATTCACGCTTTTGCAGCAAAGATGGTCGAGCAGCCAGGCACCTCTAAGAGTGAGTTAATTGCAAGTTTAGAGAGTTCGTGGAAATTGATTGATCCCAATAGTGGCTGGGTCAGTGCTTCAAATCTAGAAACTGCAGTAACAATGTTAGAAAAATTCGTTGAGTACCACAAACAAACACCACGAGAGATAAAAGGCGCAGAACTTCGCTTTGATGTAAAACTTGGTCGTGCTCGAATAATCGGAACAGTGGATCGACTTGAAGTTGAAGCAGATGGCTCACTCTTTATTATTGATTTTAAAACTGGAAACACGGCCATTACAAAGGAAGAGGCTAAGAAGAACCTTCAATTAGCAAGCTATCAATTAGGAATCGCTGAGGGTGGATTTAGCGATGGAGTAACAAGTGCAGGAGCAGAACTTGTTTACTTAGGAACAGATAGCGCAGGTGCTGCTATTCGTGAACAGCGATCTATTAATCTAGAAGAAGTAAAAGAGAAGATTGAAAGTATTGGCGAAGGCATGGCCGCTGCAACTTTCTTTGCCACTGTTAATAAGCGCTGTAAGGGCTGCTCTGTTAGAAAATCCTGCCCTGTTCAAAGTGATGGACGTGCGGTGAATGAAAAATGAGTAATGACAAAGTGAAGTACTCACCACAAGAGATTATTGCCAAATTACAGGCTCATCCTAAATTTGGTTCACAGATCAAGCCAATCACAAGCCACCAAGCGCAGATTATTGAAAGTGGTCTAGAGCCATCAGTTGTAATCGCTGGTGCCGGCTCTGGAAAAACCGAAACTATGAGTAATCGAGTTCTGTATTTAGTTGCCAATGATTTAGCAACACCAGATCAAATCTTGGGACTTACATTTACACGCAAGGCTGCAGGTGAGCTCTCTGTTCGAATACGCAAGCGCTTGCGACAACTTTCACAGTTGCCAGAGTTCAAACACATTTCATCTACTGGAACGAATGTAACTACTTATCATTCTTATGCAGGCAAGCTTCTAAGTGAACATGCCATTCGCTATGGAATCGATGCCGATGCAGAGCCTTTGGGTGAGGCGGCAATTTGGCAAATAGCATCCGATGTAGTTCGCAACTGGGCAGATGATTCTTATCGCAATCAGAGCGCTGTTAGCACAGTCATTAAAGATCTCTTGGGTCTTTCAAAGTTCATGCTAGAACACCAAGTAAAGCCGGCAGAGATTGAAAGAATTGATAACGAAATCTTAGAACAGATGCAAAGGTTTTCAGGCAGCACAAATGAAGAGACTCGAGCAGTAGTTCGTGCAATGCGCCAGCGAAATGCACTGCTACCTATGGTGGAAAGCTTTTTACAGCGGCGCAAAGATGCAGGAGAACTCTCTTTTGATGATCAGATGTCACTTGCTGCAGATATTTCAGAAAACTTTCCAGATGTTGCAACCTTAGAGCGTGGAAAATACAAAGTTGTATTACTCGATGAATACCAAGATACATCGCAATCACAAGTTCGAATGCTCTCTTCACTTTACGGTGCTGGCCACCCAGTTATGGCAGTGGGTGATCCTTCTCAAGCTATTTACACATGGCGCGGAGCATCGGCCGGAACAATGGCATCTTTTGGAAAGTACTTTCCAAAACTAGAAAATCAAACAGGAACGCAGAGTTTCTCGCTTCCTACAACATTTCGAAATGACAGAATTATTCTGGCAGCTGCAAATGCAGTCGGCCAGCTAATTAAGGACCGTGGTGGACAAAACGTAGTAGAGCTTCAAGCACGCGACGGTGCCGGTGCAGGTGAGTTGTCCTATGGCGTATATGAAACGATTGATAGCGAAGCTGCAGCAATCGGTGAGTACTTTAAAAATCTATGGGATCCAACTGCTTTAAAATCATGTGCGGTCCTTGTAAGAAAGCGCAGCCAGATTCCTGCAATTGAAAACGCTCTACGCCAACAAGGCTTACCAGTAGAAGTAATTGGAATTGGTGGACTGATTCAAATACCAGAGGTTGCCGATGTTGTTACTTTAATGAAGATAATTACAGATCCAGATGCTGGATCCTCTTTAATGCGCCATTTAACTGGCCCGAGAATTAATCTAGGTCCACGCGATATCGCAGCCTTAGGTTCATTTAGTCGAGAACGAGCAAAATCTGTTCATGCTGATTCAAAGAGTTTTATAAAAAAGATTGCTGCAGGAAATCCAGAGCAGTTAGAGGCCGACGATCAATTTAGTGGCTCGATCATTGATGCACTCGATGAGATAGCTTTGGCAAAACACTTTCCTTTTAGCGACATTGGATATCAACGCTTAGTTGTTTTTGCCCAGGATCTTCGACGGTTACGTGCATATTCAGGTGGACAGATAACAGATTTGATAACGGAAATTGAAAACTATTTAACGTTAGAGACAGAAATCGTTGTACGTGAAGGTTCACAAACTGGCCGCAGGCACCTGGATCGATTCTTAGACGAAGCAGCTAAATTCCAACGATCCGGTGGTTCTATTTCCGCATTTCTTGATTGGTTAGATGTCGCATCTGATGAAGAGGGGGGTCTAAAGGCTGGTGCACCTGAAGTGCGATCTGATGTTATTCAGATTCTCACTGTTCACATGGCTAAGGGCGCCGAATGGGATGTAGTTGCTGTTCCGGGATTATCAGAGGGTACTTTCCCTGGAGTAAACAAAAGCGATCCAGATAATTGGTTGAAAAATGAAAAGCATGTTCCATTTCCACTCAGAGGTGATGCGCTAGAACTTCCAACATTTTCATTTGATGGAATTGAAAAGAACAGCGAAGCTGCAAAAGCAATTAAAGCTTTTGGTACGCAATGTGTAGATCAAATCAAAATGCGCGAAGAAATGCGCCTTGCATATGTTGCAATTACTAGAGCAAGAACTCATCTTTTGTGCACGGCCTCATGGTGGCGTGATGGTTCGCGCTCAGTTGTGCCAAGTGATATTTTCAACATAATTGCAGCATCGGCAAGTAGTAATGGTGGTTTGTTGATTTCAGATGTACCTGCCCCTGAAGAAGGAAGTGAAAATCCAACTCTTGAAAATCCACAAAGTGCACAGTGGCCTCGTGATTACTTGGGGGAGAAGAGATCACAATTTAATGCCGCAGTTGATCTCTTTAATAATGCATCTGAGCACTCACTAATTGCTGGCGAGGATAATGAAGTTACCTCTTGGGTTTTAGATGCCAAATCATTAATCGCGGAACATCAACTGCAGAAAAAAGATGTAATTGAGGTTGCTCTTCCAACCAGGCTTTCGACATCTACTTTGGTTGCACTCCATGAAGACCCAATATCTCTTGCCCTGAATATCCGAAGACCTATGCCACGAAGCCAAGATCAGTACTCACGTAGAGGAACAGCCTTTCACTTATGGGTTGAACGAGAGTTTTCAGATGCGGCAACTTTGTTTGGTGATGAGTATTTAGATTATTTGGATCCACTCGAAGATGACTCAACATTAGAAAATCTAAAGACTTCCTGGTTAAAGAGCAGTTTTGCTTCACGAACCCCTGTACGTGTGGAAGTTCCTTTTGAAACCACAATTGCCGGAGTTTTAATTCGAGGACGAATTGATGCTATTTATTCAGATGGGGATGGCTATCAAGTTGTGGACTGGAAAACTGGATCGAAGAAATTAGGAGAATCTGCTCGAGTTCAATTAGCAATGTATCGATTAGCGTGGGCAAAGTTATCTGGATGTGACATTTCAAAGATCAGTGCAGCTTTTCACTATGTCCCAACTGGCATAACTGATCAGCCAGTCGATCTATTGAATGAAGAAGATCTAATTCAGCTTATTTCCAATATTAAGATTGAGAATAAATAGTTTAATTAGCTACTTGATCTTGACGCGAATTGGAAGATGATCGCTTATCCCAGTAACTACCGTATCCAACACTTCATACTGATCAGCTTTTAATGTGTCACTTAAAATATAGTCAAACTGAATCTTTGCACCCCAGGAGGGATAAGTATTTTGAGTGATAAGTGAGTTCCAACTAGAGCCCATTGCTGGAATGCCCTTTGGAAGATTTAAGTCTCCCATGATTAGAACCTGAGTTCCATATTGTTTGCTTAACTGTCTAGCCCATTGTTTTATCTTTCGTAGTTGAAAGAGATTTACAAATGGAACAAAAGATAAATGAGTATTAATCACAGTCCAACCATTTTCAAGTGTTGCAGCAAGTGCCACTCGTGGTTCATCTGAGACATAAATTGGTTTAGCTTTTTGTTTTCCATCTTTTCCTTCTGCTGGAATAATCAAGGGCATTCCAATTACTGAACGACCTAAATCAATTCGATCCCAATGCTTGACCGCAACCCTAGATGCGATTCCAATTCCATAACCACCGATTAACTCTGCTCCATCATTGGTAGGAGAATTCTTGTTAGTTACAATTTCTACATCACTCTTATTTACTGCGCGCCATTTAAATCCTGGTGTTCCAATGACACTTGGAGCAAATGCCCAGTCGGTCGCTCCCATAGATTCGGCAAGTAAACGAACCTGCGAGATTTCTCCTGATCTTTCTAATTTTTCATCAACTTCTTGAACCCCTAAGACATCTGCATTAATTTTCAGCATCGCCTGCCCGAGCAGTAACTGGTCGCCTGAAACATCATTGGTAGGCGGAATGGCCATTGCATGAAGCAGATTCCATGAGGTTACGAGCACGGCCTAAGGCTAGTAGCGTTGACCCCTATGAGTGAACTCAACCTTTCACCAATTGATCGTGGCAGCGATTTACGAACTGATGCCGCAAAATTGGAGCAACTCTGGAAGAAGGCTCAGATAATTCAGCTAGTTGATACTCGACTTAGCGCAACCAATGACGCACTAACTTTTATCGATGCCTCCGCAGTATCCGAACTTTTGGAGAGCTTTATTGAAGGCGATCGATTTTTTCTAGGAACTAGTCGTGATGGTGATCAACCATATTTTGCCTGGCGCACAACATGGATCAATCAACCGATTGATGATGGTTCAGGAGATTTTGAGAAAGACAAATATGAAGGATTAAAAACTTTGCGTGAAGTTGGCGGAAATTTAGATGCCGAGGATTTAGCTCTTGCAATGCATGCAGTTGGTTTAGCTAATTGGCATGAAAGCCACACGCATTGCTCAAAATGTGGGGCACAAACTGTTAGTGATCTTGGAGGAAGTGTTCGCGTTTGCGTTAAGGACTCGACACAACACCATCCCAGAACCGATCCAGCGGTGATCGTACTTGTAAGAGATGCAGCAGATCGTATTTTGTTAGGTCATCAGCCGATTTGGCCAGACAAGCGCTTTTCAACATTTGCAGGTTTTGTTGAAACAGGAGAGTCATTCGAAGAATGTGTTTCCCGTGAAATATTTGAAGAAGCCGGTGTATATCCATCGCAAGTTAAATACATAACTTCTCAACCGTGGCCATTTCCAGCATCGATCATGATCGCTTTTGAAGCCATTGCTGATCGTCCTGAAGATGCACGACCAGATGGCCAAGAGATTACTGAAGTTCGTTGGCTCAGCCGCGATGAAATGAAACAAGCTGTTGCAACTGGTGAAATTTTGTTACCACCAGGAATCTCTGTAGCACGAAGAATGATTGAATCTTGGTATACCCGAATAGATGGTTACTCACGGAATGATTTGCAAGGCGAGCAATCGTGGAGACCGTAGGCAATATCCGAGCAGAAGAAATTCTTGATGCACTAGATAACGAACAACGCGCAGTTGCACTCGCTTCCCGTGGACCTGTTTGCGTGATTGCTGGTGCAGGAACCGGAAAAACTCGCGCCATTACACATCGCATCGCATATGCCGCTGCAATTGGAACGATGGATCCACATAAAGTTCTGGCACTTACCTTTACTGCGCGCGCTGCTGGGGAAATGCGGGCACGGCTACGATCCCTAGGAGTCCCATCGGTTGCAGCACGAACAATCCATGCAGCAGCGTTAAAGCAGTTAACGTTCTTTTGGCCTCAGGTTTTTGGTGGTCGCACACCTGATCTAATCACCACTAAATCAAGCTTTTTAACCGAGGCAATTAAGCGCGCTCAACTGCAAAGTGAACTTTCAATAACATCTCGCGATCTTCTTCGTGATATCGCTACTGAGATTGAATGGGCAAAAGTCTCACAGATTGCACCCTCGGACTATTTGTCAGAGTCTGTTAAGCGCACAGTTAAGCCAAGAATTAATCCAGAACAGTTGGCAAAGGTCTACACCGCCTATGAAAGTGTTAAACATCAGGAAAGAGCAATTGATTTTGAAGATGTCTTACTTCTAACTACTGCGATGATCGAGCAAGAACGTGAAGTTCGAGAGCGAGTACAAGATCAATATCGCTTTTTTACTGTTGATGAGTATCAGGATGTTTCTCCATTGCAACAGCGTTTACTTAATGCTTGGTTAGGAAGCCGCCAGGAACTATGTGTCGTTGGTGATCCTGCACAAACCATCTACTCCTTTGCGGGAGCAACACCGGTTTTCCTTAATTCATTTACGAATAGATTCCCTGATGCTGAAGTCATCCGCTTAACAACTGGTTATAGATCCACACCCGAAATTATATTTACGGCAAATAGCGTTTTGCGCAAAGGTGCCATGGGCAACGAATTAGTGGCGGTAAATGCACATGGTTCAAAACCAACGATCACTGCTTATAGCGATGAGTCATCAGAAATTGCTGGCATTATTCGAGAGATTACTGAACTAATTAAAGATGGTGTTCCACCCCAAGAAATTGCTGTTCTTGCCAGAACAAATAACCAACTTAACGGTTTAGAAAAAGCAATGAATGCTTCGAACTTACCTAATCAAGTTCGAAATACAGAACGCTTTTTTGATCGCAAAGAAGTGCGTGAATTTCTTCGAGTGGTTCGAAATGCATCTGTTATTCCAACTCAAGGGGTTCAGTGGCTTGATGAGCTACGCACTCTCGCACAACCATTTTTAACGGGTGGGTCCATTGATGGAATTGCCGCCCTTTTACACCTGGCTCGAGAGTTAGATAGCGACAGTTCATTTACTCCAAAGAATTTGCGCACATACTTGCGTGAAGTCGAGGATCTAGTTAGCCAAAATAACCCGCCAACAATGCCAGTTACTACTCTTGCAACTTTGCATGCGGCAAAAGGCCTGGAGTGGGAGCGTGTAATTCTCATGGGGGCCAGCGAAGGCATACTTCCCTTAGAAAACAACAGCACTACAAATGATCAAGCTTCAATCGATGAAGAAAGACGTTTGTTCTATGTTGGAATCACACGGGCCAAGAAAGATCTACACCTTAGCTATCGAGGAAAACCCTCACGATTTTTAGTTGAGGCAGGGCTAATCAGCTAGCTTTTAGGCTCTGTGGGCTCAAATTAATCACCTTGCAAGTAAGGTCGCCCATGCTTTACCATTGTTACTTCACTATCCATGGCGGGTAGCGAAGATGAGAGAAGGGTCAACGAATATGTCTAACGCATCATTCGTAACAGCAAACGCACTGCGTTCTGCTGCGATCACTGCTTCTCATACAACCAAGAAGTCTTCTTGGCATACATCAAAGCCTGCGTTTTATGCAGCGTTTTATGCCGGACAAGAGGCCAATGGTGGTTCAATCGATTAATTCGATATAGAACTAGAAGCCAAGGGCCTCGAATCCACAAGGATTCGGAGCCCTTTTTCTTTTTCTATAACAAATAGAACTCATACGAGTAAAGATAAATAACCCATAAGAGAAAGACCGGAAGCAGTACCCGATAACAATCGGCCAACAGGGAAACATGGTTTCCCAGAAAAAAGAGGTGAGAACATGAGCGTTCTCTTCAGTGAACTATTAGTACCAGGCTGGGCAGATGAAAAGATTGGCTTAGACGCCGTAACAGGCACCTACAGCGATGGCTCTTCATTCAACTTGCCATGTCACAGTAGCGATCCTGAACTCTACTTTTCTGAGGACGAGTTAGAAGTCGCCCAAGCTAAATCACTATGTGGGGGATGCCCCGTTCGCGCACAGTGTTTAGAAGGCGCTTTATCTCGCCAAGAACCTGCTGGAGTTTGGGGCGGTGAACTATTTGAAGATGGTCGCATCATTGCCAAAAAGCGTAAAGCTGGCCGACCATCACTCAAAGAAGTTGCTGCACGAGATGCACAGGGTGAGTTGATTGAACTGACTTTAGTCTCTAAGCAACGTGATGAAAGCGCTGCCTAAGTTCTGCCGCAATCAATTTTTAGCTAGCAAACATATTTAGGTTTGTAAGTGATGGCCATAAGGCAAACATGATTGAGATCGGCAGGATAAGGAAGACCACAGGAATCATCATGGAGATTTCTGCCTTTCCTGCCGCCGCCATCACGCGATTACGTTGATTACCTCGTGCTTCAATAGCATGGCGAGATAGAACTTCAACAATTGGTGCACCTCGCAATGTTGCCGTGACAAGTGCATCAACGAATCTTCGGATCATCACTGACTTAACACGACGCCCCATTGCATCCAGTGTGATGTTAAGTGGTACACCGGTGCGAACTTCAGCAACAACAATTTGAAATTCCTTAGCTAAATGAGAGTTAGAGGAATTTGCGATGCGGAGCATTGCACTCATCGGCGTTTCACCAGCTGCAATCGCTAAAGTTAACATTTCGATAATTGCAGGAAATTCTGCCTCAATCACTTCACGTCTCTTTTTTATGTCCCTACTTAACTCTTTATCAATAACCACAAACATAAGGGCTCCAAGAAAAATCGATGCTGGAAGGACTAAGTAACTAGTTTGCGAAGTAATCGTGAATACAACGAGTCCAATTGCTACCGCACCAGCGCTATAGCCAAACTGCCTAATTCGAAAAATCTCATACTCTTTTTGATTTCCACGACCTAGTTCTTCAAGCCGCGCGCGCAATTGTGACCTATCACGAGTGTTTCGTGCATGAGAACGAGCAATTTTCTGTGCCTGTTCTACTGGATCTATTCCATCTCCAAGAACGATAAGAAACGCTGCAGGAAAAATGAGTAAGGCAGTAATCATGAGAGCAAAGATCATTGTGATGTTCCGGTAAAAACACGTGGGGTTTGAGGAAGGCGGCCCAGTTGGTTCATCCAAAGATAGGCAACACCCGTCATCACAAGACCCAATATCAAGATGATGGCACCTGTTGTTGTCGAATACGCAATCGCAGTGCTTGGTTGAGTCGAAAGTAGTAATAAAAGAATCCAAGGCGCAGCAGCTGAAATGTGCGCCGAACCTTTAATCCAGCCATGTTTAACTTCAATTTCTCGGCGCAACGCTAGATCTTGGCGGAGAAAATCACCAAGCGTTCTCAAAATCTGAAGCAGTTCACTCCCACCTAACTCCTTGGAAATAAGAAGGGCCTCAAATATTTGATCACTTCCATGATGGGAAAACTTATGTTTTAAATCTTCAATTGCTTGGTTTAAATCCCCACTTCCGTAAAGTGTTACTCGAAAATCAGTAAAAGCTGGTCGCAACAGTTCAGGTCCACGATCTGAAAGGCCAGCCAGAGATTCAGTCAACGATAGACCTGATTGAATACCTGACATTAAATGGTCGATCACTTCAGGCCAGACAGAGATTAATGCCGCTTCATTGTTGTTCTTCTTTCCATGAACTATGACAAATGCAATCCCGGCTGCCAAGAAACCAAAAGCTGAAGCAATGACAACTGAACGCGTCATTATTAGTACTGCTGCAGTTGTAACTGATGCTGAAATCCCTATTCGTATGGATAATTTCACTGATGCCACCATTGATTTAATGGCACGCCGTTGGCGGCAAATTTTTCTGGATGGGGCAAAGAACCAACTCCGCGCTGATATTGCTGGCCATCCCATTTCCATAAAGTTTCGATTTCTGCCCGATCATTTTCATAGCGCCCTGTTACAGAAGAAACTTCATGGATTCGACGAACACCATTTCCATCAAGTGTTGTGTGAACAATTACGTCGATGGCTGATGCAACTGTCGGTGCAATAAATTTATGGGAGATATTTTCACCTGCAAGTAATGGCAAAGTTTGAAGTTTGATGATTGCATCTCGGGGTGAATTAGCATGAAGCGTTCCCATGCCAGGCAAGCCAGAGTTAAGGGCAATCAGCAGGTCCAGAGCTTCAGCTTCACGTACCTCACCAACAATTATTCGAGATGGTCTCATTCGAAGTGATTCTTTAATCAACCTACGAAGTGGTATTTCTCCTTCACCTTGTAAGTTTGCGGTTCGAGTTTGCATCTGCACGACATCAGGAAGTTGTGGTGAAAGTTCGAAAACTTCTTCAATTGTCACTACACGCTCACTCAGTGAAATAGATCCCGCCAATGCGTTGAGAACTGTGGTCTTGCCAGACTGAGTTCCACCACAGACCAAGATATTTAAACCTGCACAAACACAATTAGTTAGTGCAGTTTCAATCTCATCTGTCATAACTCCTCTTGTAACAAGATCTTTCAAAGTTAAGTTACGCAAAAGATGTTTACGAATGTTAACCGCCCAGTGCTGTGCTGTAATCTCAGGGATGACAACATGAAGGCGACTACCATCTGGCAATCGAGCATCAACAAATGGCTGCGAAAGGTCTAAACGGCGCCCACTCCACATAAGTGCGCGCTCAACGATGTTTCGAACATCATCGGAAGTTAGTAAGAGATTTGTTAGCTCACTTCTCCCGTTTCGAGCGACAAAAACTCTTTCAGGGGAGTTGATCCAAACTTCTTCGATTGTTGGATCACTCATAAATGGTGCTATTGCACCAAAGGTTATATCTAGATCTAATTGCATAACCACAAGTTAGAGTAATTAAAAAAGAGAAAAACATGGAGATGTTTCTAGGTGGATAAGCATGTTTATTTGTGTGTATAGATCTTCTTTATCCCATGCTAATCAATGGAGCATTTTCAAGTCGATCTAAGACAGCAAGCCCATTTTCTTGTGCCGAAGCTAAAACACGAGCAAATTTAATTTGTAATGTGTAATTGACTGTAAGTGATGTTGCATTCATAAGGCGGCCAAGAAACGGCTCAAGTTGGTCTTGTCCACCAGGAACAATAATGACCACTTCATTCGTTCCTAAGCGAGCAACACAGTCCTCAGTTCTAGTTAAAGTGGAAAGTTCGTAGGAAAAGCGAAGTACATCTTCAGCTCTTACTTGCTGTGACTCGGGGTTGTTGAAAACAACTTTAATGAGCGCTAAAGGAGATTTTCTGCGTATAGATAACGCCATCTCTTTGCGAAGTTGCTCATAGAAATATAGAGGAGATGAAAGGTGTGTTTGAGAATCATGAATCCCATCGTGTGAAAAGAGCATCTTTATCCACCTCATGAGTTAATCTTTCGTTTATGAACTCAGATTCTGTCAAAGCAGCAAAAGCTCGCGCACTAGTGGCAACCCTACTGTTCCTTGAGGCTGGAGTGATTTTTGCTTTAGCAATGTGGTTGGTTGGGCTAACTATTTTTGCCGATTCCTTTGAGCTGTTGCCTCTCTTGGGAGTTCTCTTGTTTGCACTTCTTGGTTCGGGTGGATTAGCTATTTCAGCTGTTGGATATCGCAGAGGAAAGTACTTTGGGAGATCACCTTCGGTATTAGCAAATCTGATTGCGCTAGGTGTCGTTACCTATATGTTGCAAGCACAGTTATGGTTTGTTGCTGCAGCATTAGCACTACTTGCACTCACAACTTTGATTGCAACACTGCGAGCAATTCCAACAGATCTATAAAAACAAGCGCTATTTCCTTTAAATACTTTTAGGAATCACCAAGGAACTATTTCGTTGTCTTCCCATAGGACGCCAGTTGTATCCCCTGGATTAAATTCGCGAAGAGCCAACCAGTTTGCAGTTGCAGCACCTTGCTGGGCAGTGCGGGGTGCATCAGGGCCTCCCATGTCAGTTGCTGAATGGTTGGGACAAATCGCATCAACTAAAACTCCCCGTGAACCAAGACCAGTTTCATGTGCCAGGTTTCTTACAAAGGCATTAACCCCAGCTTTGCTAATTCGATAGGGAGCAAGGCCACCGGCAGTTCCAGGTCCAGACATTCTTCCCAAACATGCTGAGTAGATAATTACTCGGCCCTTTCTGGCATCAACCATTGCAGGCATCAATCCATTCACCAAAGTGAAGACAGAATCCAAGTTGATTGACATAACCCGGCGCCACTCATGATCATTTGTCTTTAAAGTCTTTGACATTTTTTCACTCATGACGCCATGGGCAATCATCAAAATCTCAGGAACCTCTTCGTTTGCAGTAATTTTCTCGGTGATTGCTCGAGTTGCATCCATATCTTCAAGGTCAACCTGATAAGTCGTAAATTTTTGGTTGGGAAAACTCTCCGATAATTTTTGCTGAGCAAGATTTAAACGTGTTGGATCTTTTGCAATCATGGCTAAGTCAAAGCCAGCACTGGCTAGCGCCTTAGCGCTTTCAAAACCTAGGCCTCGACTGGCACCTGTAACTACGGCTAATCCCATGGCCAAACTGTGCCGTATTTTGGGGGTAATTGGCGCCTGAATCGATGTGGCCAATCTCCCTCAAGGCCGAAGAAATGAAATGTTTATGCAGGCTGGCTACTGCCGATAGGCTTAGGCCCTAGTCAATGCAAAAGGAGTTTGCCAGTGTCGGCACAGGATTTTGGCGCAAATGATTGGCTCGTAGATGAAATGTACGAGCATTATCTGGCAGATCCTTCTTCTGTAGACCCCGCATGGATTGAGTATTTCAAAACAAATAAACCGGCTTCAGCGGGTGGTTCAACTACTGGACTAAATTCTTCGGCAGGAAAGAGCACGACACCAACACCGCCAATTCCTAAAGCTGCCCAACGTGCACCGCAAGTTGCACCGCAAGTTGCACCACCACAGGTTCCAGCAGCACAAGTTTCCCAACCGGTTCCAGTTCCACAATCCACGCAGCCGATTGTTCGCGAAAATGCACTTACTCCTGCAACACCAGCAGATCCAATTGTTAAGCCAGTTCCAGTTTTGATTACGCCATCTGCATCAACGTTAGAACCAATTCGTGGAGTTAGCGCTCGCGTTGTGCAATCTATGGAAGGTTCACTTTCAGTTCCAACGGCTACATCTGTCCGCGCCGTTCCTGCGAAATTAATGATTGATAATCGAATTGTTCTTAATAATCATTTAGCACGCGGTCGTGGTGGCAAAGTTTCATTCACGCATATCATCGCTTATGCAATGATCAAGGCAGTTAGAGCTATGCCAGAGATGAATGCATTTTTTGGTGAGTTAGATGGAAAGCCAGCAATTGGTAAGCCAGAGCATATGAACTTAGGAATTGCGATTGATCTTGCAAAGCCAGATGGTTCCCGTCAATTACTAGTGCCATCTGTTAAGGGCTGCGAAGAATTAGATTTTGCACAGTTCTGGAGCGCCTATGAAGCGGTGATTAAAAAAGCACGTGCTGGCACATTAACTGTTGAAGATTTTGCTGGAACAACAATGTCTATTACAAATCCAGGAACTATTGGAACTGTTCACTCAGTCCCACGACTTGTTCAAGGTCAAGGGTTAATCCTGGGTGTTGGCGCAATGGACTATCCAGCAGAATTCCAGGGAGCAAGTGAAGAAACACTTGCCAATATGGCAGTTAGCAAAGTCATCACACTGACAAGCACATACGACCATAGAATCATTCAAGGCGCACAATCTGGAGATTTCTTGCGCCGCATGCATGAATATTTGCTAGGTGCTGAAGGTTTTTATGATGAAATCTTTGCAGCACTTCGAATTCCTTATGAACCAATTAGATGGTCTTCAGATTTTGCATTCACTAGAGATGAAGAGATCAATAAAACAGCACGGGTTCAGCAGTTAATTCAGGCCTATAGAACATTTGGACATTTGATTGCAGATGTTGATCCATTGGTTTATATGCAACGATCACATCCAGATCTTGATGTCGTCAATCACGGATTAACACTGTGGGATCTTGATCGCGAATTTGCAACTGGGGGCTTTGGTGGCAAGAAGTTCATGCCACTTCGCAAAATACTTGGAATTCTTCGTGATGCATATTGCCGATCAGTAGGTGTTGAGTACATGTACATCCAACAACCGCAAGAGCGTCAATGGATTCAAGAACGTGTTGAAGTGGGATATGCCAAACTTCCACGTGAAGAACAGTTACGTGTTCTACGTAAGTTAAATAGTGCTGAGGCTTTCGAATCTTTCCTACACACAAAATTTGTTGGACAGAAGCGCTTCTCACTTGAAGGTGGAGAATCAGTTATTCCACTTCTTGATGCAGTAATTTCAGCAGCTGCAGAAAAAGGTTTAGATGAAGTCTGCATTGGTATGCCACACCGTGGGCGCCTGAACGTATTGGCAAACGTTGCAGGTAAATCAGCAGGTCAGATCTTCCAAGAGTTCCAAGGTCACTATGCAGAAAATGAAGTTCATGGATCTGGTGACGTTAAGTATCACTTAGGTACTTCAGGTGTATTTACCGCTGAATCAGGTGCTCAGACAAAAGTTTATTTGGCTGCAAATCCTTCCCACTTAGAGGCAGTGAACCCAGTGCTTGAAGGAATCGTTCGAGCAAAGCAAGATCGCTTAAACATTAAGAATGCATTTTCAATTCTGCCTGTACTTTTGCATGGTGATGCATCTTTTGCAGGACAAGGCGTTAATGCGGAAGTTCTTCAGATGTCAGGTTTGGGTGGCTACCGCACAGGTGGAACAGTTCATATCGTTGTAAACAATCAAGTTGGTTTTACAACTGGACCACAATCTTCACGAACTTCTCAGTACTCAACAGATTTTGCAAAGATAATTCAAGCTCCAGTCTTTCACGTAAATGGTGATGACCCAGAAGCATGTGTTCAGGTAGCAAGACTGGCTTTTGAATATCGCCAAGAATTTAACAAAGATGTTGTCATTGACATGATTTGTTACCGTCGACGTGGCCATAATGAAGGTGACGAACCAAGCTTTACTCAACCATTGATGTACAAGTTGGTTGATGCAAAGAGATCTACTCGCACCCTCTATACAGAGGCCTTAGTTGGTCGCGGTGACATCACACCTGAAGAGGCCGAAGAGATCGCACGAGATTATCAAGTACAGCTCGAATCTGTCTTTGCATCATTGACTAATACTGATTTCGATTCAGATGCCAACTTTAAAGCACCTGTTCCGCCAGATCCAACAGCAATCGAAACAGCAATTTCTGAGAGTGTTGCACGTGAAATTGCAGCAACTCAATCAGCAGTCCCTGAAGGATTCCACGTTCATCCGAAGTTGACTCCGCAGTTAGCAAAACGCGTTGAGTCACTCAATGATGCAACTATCGATTGGTCAACTGGAGAGATGCTGGCATTTGGATCTCT
>Ga0208009_1000187_pt1 | contig 17534 bp, 13 predicted proteins | sample Wag4_2014_7_16_FD_187364 | JGI IMG/M metagenome (GOLD analysis project Ga0208009, IMG submission 187364) | Fresh water mixed with fracking chemicals microbial communities from Ohio, USA - Utica-2 Time Series FC 2014_7_16 (SPAdes) (version 2) ...
GATTATGCCTTATTGATTTTGTTTTTGCGATTCTTTTGCAATCTACGGGCGCCATATCCCAGACCTGCAGCCAGGAGAAATCCCAAACCGCCATCCACGGGTATATCACCAGGATCAGGACCTGCATTGGCAGCGGTAGACATGTCACCAAATGCTAATTCAAGTTTCTGACCGAAAGCCTCTGTTCCTGCACTGAAATCCAACTGCGGGAAAGATTGCTCATCAAAGTATATTGTCTCTGTATTGTCCTGAGCAAAGGAAGTAGCTGAAAGCGATACTGCCAAAAGCGTCAGGGTTGCTATTTTTCGTGCTGTCTTGATAATCATTTTACTGTTTTTACAGATTAAAATTTAACGTGCCTGACTGATTTAGAGTTTAACGAACCTGACGGTTTTGCTATCGCCATTTTCGAAATTCACTTTCAGGTAATAAACACCATTGCTATTCAACTTTCCAGCTTTCAGTTCATGTTGAACAGAAGCGTCTGCAGGATTAATTTGTCCAGTAGACATTGCTGAGCCAGAGGCAGAAAGTACACTCCAGTTTTTAGCTTTAGCACTTGGGTGCGAAATCAGTGCCTGAATTGTTTCAGACCTAACTGGGTTATTCAGTACACGAACTGTAACTTCTTTGCCGTTATCTGTGCCTTTAGATGCAATGTGGTTGATTGCAAGAAGGAACCTTCCTTCCTCTTTCAAGTCCTGCATTTTGAATGCATAGTTCAACTTACCACCAACCATTGGGATGGTTTTGTTGTCTTTGGTATCAATCAGTGAAACAGTATTCAGTGAATTCCATGATCCCTCAACAGCAACATCAATGGAAGCAGCTCCCTGTTGTGGAACTGAAAGGGTCAGTGGATAATATCTTTTCTCAGAGCCTGGAGTTTTTATAGGTGCATCGAACTGTACTGCCATCTCATCCTGCTCACCTGCAAATTTAACATCAGCACCAGCAGACCTGCCCATAGATAAAGCATCATATTTGCTGTCAAATGCAGCAGTTGCATCAGTTTTAGAAAGGTCAAGGTAGATGTCTGCTGGAATAGTGTTACCTGTTCCGGTAGTCTTAATCCTCAAACCAGAAAGTTGAGAAGAACTACCTGAGCCCACACGCTGACTAGCAATATCAAGTCTCCTGCCGTTACGTGAAAGGTGATCAGTTGCACCAGCCTCTGCAGACTTGGCTGATTGAGCAAATGTAAGAGCTGGTGTTACTATCCTGGATGTACCAGATTTTACGAAGAAGGCAGCTCCAGACTCAATGTAGCGACTACCATTCCCTGTAGAAACACCAGTAGTTGAATTATAAGTACTCCAATTTACTGCCTCCGGATTCCAACGATAAACTGTAGAATCAAGGTTTGTCTTGGTAATACCTGCACTATTCCAATCAATAGTTGAAGCATAAGGGTTGGCTACCAAGTTCCATCCTGCAACACCCAAAGCAAGTGTCTTAGAAAAACTTGCACCTGTTTCATTCAATAAACCAGTTGAACTGATGGTAATGGGGTTGGCAAGGATACCATTTTCAGGTGTTGCACTTGTATATAACCAAGCAGCAATGCCCTGACCAGGACCTACTTTTTGAGTAGCTGCTGTGTAGTGAATATAACCTGCGTTTGCTGCAGCATTTCCAGTACCGTAAACAAGATCATCTCCTGCTGGGTTGAAATACTTCAAGGTAGGCAGCGCGAAATCATAGTTAAACCCTGTCAAATCAGAGATCGCAGCTGAGTCACGAAGCGGAAATCCGAGGAATCTCCATTGTTGTTTTCTTGATGAAGGAATATAGCGTTCAACTATTACATTACCAGCAATGTTAGAACTGTCATTGTGCGAAGCAACACGAGCTGTACCAGCAATAGAAGACAACAACCTAATTTTGCTATCAGCAAGAATGGTACCTCTCATTGGCATAACCACTTGAGAAATGCTTACAGTATCAGCAAAAGTAAGGGTATCTGCATGGTACAAATCAACTGTGAGACTTCCAAGTGTGTCAGCATTAAGCGGACCAAAAGCAACACGCTTGCCGAAAGTAAGGTCGGTCATTTTAGCATAAACATTGTTTTCCAGTGGTTCCATGATTATTTGGCTGATTGCCCTGTTGGCTACAACACCAATGAAAGTGGACTGACCAATAAGCGTTGTGGAATCTCTTCTAATAACATCAGGACTACCATCTTTAAACTTGATCCTGAGGTTGAAACGTCTATGTCCGTTGATTTCAGCAAAACCCAAATCAGTGAAGCCAAAAAGACCGGAAAATGCAGTAACATCTTCAGTTCCAATCATATCTAATACCAGTTGTACGCCGTTGTTAGCAGATCCAACCGTTAGGAAGTTGATGAGCGGATTAAGGAGATCATTGTAAATGATTGGCTCACCATCAGAAGCGGATGCAGAAACATCAAAGGTTGCTGTAGCATCCCCAAACTCGATAGTACCATATCCCGGCGATGCAGGATTTTCAAGTGTGCTGAAATCTTCAAAATACCTGGCTGGATTGGCGCTGAATTCCAGCGTGTGCTCAGCAGCAAGCTTGTAAATAACTGCGCCTGGACCACCAGCATAAATTCCGGAAGTTGGACTTCCTAAAATTAATCCTGCCCCAGCCACTTTACCAAAAACACTGAGGGTTTTCCCATTCAGGTTCAATGTTGCACCTGCATCAATAGTCAGGTTGTCAACTGAAGTGTTTACGGATAAAACAGGGAAATTCGTTAAAGGAACTGTGTTAGGAAGCAGTGTTACAGGATCTACTACAACTGTAGTTGCTGGAATCTGGATTCTTCCTGTGTCCGGTGGAACAGCAAGACCAACCCAGTTGGTGGCATCATTCCAGTCAGTGGAGGTCGCACCAGTCCAAACCTGCTGTGCTTTGAGGCCCATCACTGAGAGGCCTAAAACTGTTAAAAGGGTGAAAATCTTTTTCATAATGTTCAGAATCTGAGAATAAAGAGTTAAAAATTAGACAATCCGGGTGTAAATTAAGTTAAAGTTTAATAAAATGCAAGTTGTTGACAAACATTTAAAAACGAACACCTTGGTTTTTTATTGCAATTAATCGTTGAAATGCAATAAATTGTGTGTCAATCCCTGCTTTTCATGCACAAGTTCGCTATCGTCATTTTGTTTATCTTTTCCACAAACTGCATACTTGCCCAAGAAAGGGCCGATTCGATTCTGCCAAACAGTCTGCTTTATTCAGGAACGGAATATGTCAAGCAATTCAATGAGTCAAGAGGCAATCCCTTTTTCCCGGTAAAAAACACCAGAGGTAATCTATCCTACAATGGATCCACATACAGTAACATAGAAATATTATATGACTGCGAAGATGACATCCCCATCATAAGAGATATCCAAGGACTGCTTAAGTTAAAGCTGATCAGGGAAAAACTGGAGTCTTTTTCGGTTGACAACCACAAATTTGTGAAAATCAAACTACTGAGTAGTCAGGGTGAGTTCTACGAAGAGATTTACAGGGGTAAACATGCCTTATTGATGCAGTGGCAGAAAAAACAAGAACTCGATGCGCAGGAAATCGAGCGATATGTGCTTAAAAAAACAATTTTCATGTTGAAAAACAATGATATCATTCCCATAACAAATAAACCAGATCTCTATAACCTGATTCCCGGGAAAGAGAAAGAGCTGAAAAAAATGTACAGAACCAATAAGTTGAATTTCAAAAAAAATGCACTTACTGCTTCCGAAAAGATGATTCGTGAAATTGAAAAAATGGGCTGGTGAAAAAAATTACAATAATAATTTGTATAACCTTTTTTGCTGGGACGGCAACATCCCAGCAAAAATCCGCTTTTGACAGTCTTGCGATTGCCCTAGAGAAAAAATTTGAGGTGCGTATTTACTACGATGCAAAATTTACCCGTGGGCTGGATATAATTCCCACAATTGGAAAATTGGAGGAAATCTTGAAGAAAACCCTGGAAGGTTCGGGTCTCAGTTTTTATACCGATGAAAATAAAAGAGTGTTTATTTTCCGGGGCTCACCGCTTTCATTACCACTTGCCTCGGATTATTTTAACCCAACTGTCCAACGTCCCACAGAGCAATTGTCCGAAACTGCTCCAACTGAAGGTTTTGAGATTCATGAGGAGGAAAATAAGATTTATATTATTGGTATCAAGGGTGGAAGTGGAAATACTGCGTTAATTTCTGGATACATCAGAGACGTCAGAAATGGTGAACCTATCAGTGCTGCCTCAGTGATCATCGATGGCACACAGGCTGGAGTTTCCACGGATGCCTTTGGTTACTATGCTATAACAGCACCTAAAGGCAGACAGGTGCTCAAAGTAACAAGCATTGGCATGAAATCTTCAAGCCGTCAGCTTAATATACAGGGAAATGGGAAACTTGACTTGGAAATGAGTGAAGAAATCAGGAGTCTAAAAACTGCTGTCATCGTCGCAAACAGGCAATCCAACGTCAGAGGGATGCAAATGGGTGTGGAAAGGCTCAGCATCAAATCAATTAAGCAAATCCCAGCAGTTTTAGGTGAAACAGATATTCTGAGGTCACTGCAAACACTACCTGGTGTTACGTCAGTGGGTGAAGGAACAGCAGGTTACAATGTACGAGGAGGAGGAGCAGACCAGAATCTGCTGCTCTTAAACGACATGACCATCTACAACCCAACACACCTTTTTGGTTTCTTTTCGGCTGTTGACCCGGAAGTGGTGCGTGGTCTTGAATTGTACAAAAGTGCTATACCGGAAAGACTTGGCGGCAGAATTTCATCTGTTATGGACGTAGGCACCAAGGATGGCAATTCAAAAAAAGTTACAGCAACCGCTGGTATTGGTCCGCTTACAAGCAAATTTACAGTAGAAGGTCCGCTTGCTTCCGAAAAAACAACGTTCCTTGTAGGCGGAAGAACAACATACTCCAATTGGTTTCTAAAATACCTGCCTGATGCAACCTTCAAAAGAAGCAGTGTGAATTTCAGCGACCTGCTTGTGCACATGACCCATGAATTTTCTGATAATGACAAGATTTACCTTTCGGGATACCTTAGCAGTGATGTGTTCAAGCTTAACCAAGATTCTACCTACAGCTATTCCAACAAGAACTTCAGGTTCAAATGGAAACATAATTTTTCAAGTAAATTTTATCAGGTTTTTTCTGCTGGCATGGACCAGTATAATTATTCAGTTAAAGGAAGAAATAACCCAAAAGACGCGTTTGACCTGAACTTCGGTATTCAACAATGGAGTACGAAAACAGATTTTAAATATGTACCCAATAACAAACAGGAAATAAACTTTGGGGTTCAACACATTATATACAACTTGGAGCCAGGTAAACTTTTACCTACAGATTCGGCATCATTGATTAATACAACAATTCTACAACGCGAAAAAGCAACTGAGTCAACAATTTATTTAGGAGATCAGTACAGACTGAATAATAAATTTTCCTTACAGGGCGGCATAAGGTATAGCTTCTACAGAACATACGGAGCAAGGTCATCTTTTACCTACAAACCAGGTTTACCACGCAATTCAGCCAATATTAGTGGAACTGAAACCTTTGGGGATGGCGAAACCATTCAAACCTATCATGGACCAGAGTTCAGGGTTTCTGCAAGATACCTGCTTACAGCAAGATCATCATTCAAACTCAGCTACAATACCCTGAAGCAGTATATCCACATGATTACAAACACAACTGCACTGTCTCCCACAGATATCTGGAAGTTGAGTGATCAGTTTATCAAACCACAGATCGGACAACAGGTTTCACTTGGTTTCTATACACAGCCAGGCGATAAAGGAGATGAATTTTCAATAGAAACCTATTATAAAACCAGCATTAATTACCTTGATTATAAAAGTGGTGCTCAATTGGTGCTAAATGGCAATATTGAACAAGATGTGCTGAATACTCGGGGAAAAGCTTTTGGTGTTGAGGTCTTGTATAAAAAACCCTTGGGTAAACTGAACGGCTGGCTAAGCTATACATTCCTGAGAAGCTTCCTCCAGGTAAACGACCCAATAGCGGGAGAAGTTATCAATAAAGGAAATTTCTATCCGGCGAACTTCGACAAACCCCATATTGCAAGTCTTGTGGCCAACTATAAATTCACGCAACGCTTCAGTATTTCACTGACATCTACATACAGTACAGGCCGGCCCGTAACTTACCCCATAGGTGTATTCAATATGGGTGGTGCTCAGCGTGTTTACTATTCAGAAAGAAATGCATTCCGAATTCCAAATTTCTTCAGAACAGATGTTTCAATGATCCTTGAAAACAACCATAAATTAACACAGAAACTGCATGGCTCCTGGACTTTTGGCATCTACAATGTTACCGGAAGAGATAATCCCTACTCAGTTTATTTTGTAACCGATAGCAGACAAATACGGGGTTACCAGCTTTCAATTTTTGCCAGCGCAATCCCATTCGTAACCTTTAACGTCAAATTCAGATGAACAGACTGGCAGGTATCATACTGATGCTGATTACCTTCAGCGGCTGTACCAAGTCTTTTGAACTTCCTGATACCAAAACAGATAACGCTGTATTGGTGGTAGAAGGTAATATCCAAACGGGAGGAATGGTAGAAAATATCTTTACCATTAGCAGAGTTAAGGCCCTATTTGAATTTGATGATATCCCAGAAGAAAATGCAAAAGTCGAAATCAAGCAACAAAATGGTGCAGGATGGCTGCTTAAACACAAAGGAAGAGGAATTTACAGCGCAACAATTGACCTGCCTACAACAGTTCCACTGGCATTACAAATCACTACTGCAGATGGAAGAATCTATGAAAGTGCTTACCAAAAATCAATAATAACACCCCAAATCGACAGCGTAACCTGGAAGCAGGAACCCACAGGCGATGTCCGGTTGTTTGTTCACACAAAAGACCCCTCTAACAATACCAGAAATTACAAATGGACCTTCAACGAAACCTGGGAAAGAAGAGCATGGTTCCAGGGTCTATATGAATTCAAAAACGGAAACATCATTCCACGTGCACCGGATGATCAGATTTATACATGCTGGAACAATGCCGAGGCTCCGACTTTTATCATAGCCAATACCAATGATCTCGCGGATGATGTGATCAGCTACCAGCCACTCTCTTTAATCAAAAGACCTTCCGAAAAACTTTATATCCGTTACAGTGTCCTCGTTCAACAAATTGGCTTAAGCCAGGAAGCTTACGACTATTGGGAAATACTTCGAAAAAACACTGAATTGACAGGCACATTGTTCGATCCTCAACCTTCTAGGATGCCTACAAACATCACTTGCATTAATGATACCACAAGGGAAGCTATCGGCTTTGTTTCAGTGGGGAATATTACTGAAAAAAGGATTTTCATCATGAATTCCGAAGTCAATCTCTGGCCAAGCAGAAATGAAGCAGCATCATGTGACGCCTTCGAATTTGGAAAATTTCAAGCTGAGCGTTTCCTTAGCCAAAATCCAATCTACCTCCCTGCCTATTTCATCACAGCGGGTGGCGGCTTTGGTGTTGCACTTAGGCAATGTGTAGATTGCCGGTTAACCGGTGGCGTGAACATAAAACCAGACTTTTGGTAATCATGAAATCACATACAACATTAATTTTATTTCCGCTACTGCTGATATCGCTTCAGCTGTTTTCACAGGAGTCAGCTGAAATCAAAACAGAAGTCCATTCCAATCAACAAGTCTTTATTACCGGCGAAGATATCTGGCTTGAAGGCAATATTCTCGAAGGAAATACATCATCCAAAAGCATTTCAGTAAGGCTGGTTGATCGCAATGGTGATGTCAAACTTGAAAAAGATTTACAACTCAAGCAAAATAAATTTTCCGGCTTTGTGCCTGCTCTAGAAAAACTGATTTCAGATTACTATTTTCTCGATTGTGTTATTAAAGGCGAAAAAACAGAAAATCAGATACAACCTGTCATCGTCATAAACCCCAAAATTCCACCTGTCTTAAATTGTCAGCCTACTGCTGTCAATTCAGAAAATACAGCATACAATGCACGGATAAGTGTTCAAACAGATAAAAATGAGTACCTCCAGAGAGAACCTGTACAAGTAATCATAGGAGGTCTAAACTCACTTACAAATATTTCAGTATCCGCAGAAAGATCAGACAGACTGTCTGACCTGATTCAGCAAAATACCTTGGGATTTAACAAAACCCGCTTTCACCAAGCTCATGGTATAAAAGAATTGGAGGGCCATGTTATAAAAGCAAAATTGACTGTTAATGGCAACCCACAGAATGGATTTACATTACTAGCCAGCATAAAAAGTCAAAGAGCCAACATTGGCTCCGCCAAAACGGATAACAGTGGCATAGCTACTTTCACACTGCCTGCTAGCTTTGAAAATACGCAACTGGTTATTACAACAGAGAAAAAACTCCCAAACAAGAGCAAAATTGAAATTTTAAAGGCCCTTAATACGAAGGAAGAACCAATCAGTTTCCCATGTCTTCAGTTGAATGAATTCATGCGTGAGGATATTGAACAGCGCATACTCAACAGCAGCATTAATTTTAGGTTTTATGGAAATAGTTCAAAAGCTTATGCCATTCCGGAAAGAGATACTACAGATTTTTACGGAAAACCTGACCAGCGTTTTTTGCTCGACGAATATGTCCGCTTCCCAAATATGGAAGAAGTCATAACTGAAATAATTCCAGAATTAAGGATAAAAAAAGAAAACGGAAATCCCATATTACAAGTACTGAACATCCCTTTCAAAAATTTTTTTAGCGAGCAGGCCCTGATCCTTGTTGATGGTATTCCTATTTCAAACGCCAGGGAAATATTGGATACAGACCCTTTAAGGATTCGTAGCATTGATCTGATAACCAGGCGCTACATGATGGGTGTCACTGAGTTTCCGGGAATAGTTCACTTCAAATCTTACAAGCGCGATTTAGCCGGACTTTCACCTGAATCCAATAGTCTTACCTCCGCGTTCAATGGATTACAGGAGTCAGTAAGTTTACAAGCTCCTTTACTGACCGATTCAAAAATGCCTGATTTGCGCAATTTACTGCTCTATGAACAAAATATTGTGGCAGACGAAACTGGTAAGGCACTCCTCAAGTTCAATACTTCTGATGCAAAAGGCACCTATACAATCAAGGTTCGGGCAATGACCGCTTCTAAACAGATTGTCCACAAGCAATTGAGCTTCAAAGTCAAGTAAATGAAATAATTTCAAGCATTAACATTTAAAAAGACAAACAAACAAGAGTTGCCGTTAGATCTTGTCTGTTTACTTATCTTTGTTCCCATGAAATTGTACAACCTGTTCATTAAATTCCGTCTCCAAATAGGCGTCATCACCCTTGCTCTGGCCATCCTGGTTAACATCACCTCCGGATTCTGGCCGGCATTAGCACTTTATATCATATCCGTACTAAGCATATTCACCCACTTTTTCATTGGTCCACTCAGACTTATTCAGGAATACCTCGAAGAAGGTGATTTTGAGGGGGCAGAAAAAATCCTGAATGGCATTAAGTACCCTGCCCTGCTCTATAAACCAATCCGCTCTGTCTATTATACATTGAAGGGTAACATTGCAATGACCCAACAGGACTATGATTCAGCCGAAAAACACATGAAAAAAAGTTTGGACCTTGGTCTTCCTATGAAGGAAGCAGAAGGTGCCAATAAGCTTCAACTTGGCATGATGGCGATGCAGCGTGGCAATATGAAAGAAGGTGAAAGCCTGATCAGGTCTGCCATTCGTGCTGGCATTCCAGATAAGGAAAGCGCTGCTATGGCTTACCTGCAGATGTGTCAAATTATGATGCAAAAAAGGGAATTCAGGGCGGCTAAAGACTTTTTCAAGAAAGCAAAAGCACAAAAACCATCAACTGAACAAGTTGTTGATCAGATAAAACAAATAGAAAAATACATATCCAGGATGCCCGGATAAAGGGTTCAAAGGGGTTTCATCAGGATTGTTAAATGATGAAGTACCTAGGCTCCAAATATTTCCACTACCTTCTGCTTGCGAAACTCAAATATATTGTCAAGTTGCTTTTTGATGAACAGGGAAACTGCAATATCCCCGAGAAATCCCATTGGCGCTTTGTAGTGAACAATATCGGTCATCTGCACCCCACCTTCAACCTCTTCAAAATGATGTTGGTGATGCCAAAGGGCATACGGACCAAACCGCTGTTCATCAACGAAAAACTTCCCTGGAACCACATGGGTTATCTCAGTCATCCAGAACATAGGTATTCCAAACAATGGTTTCACCTTATAAGTTATAACCTGACCGGGATACATGCCATCACCATACAATTCATTGGTGAATTTCAGGTTTAGGTATTCCGGTGTCATCACTGCCAGGTTTTTGGGATGAGAAAAAAAATCCCAGGCTTCTTCGAGGGAAACCGGTAAAAACTGACTTTGCTTCAAACTATATACTGCCATATCATTACAACAACAGTATTATTCCCTTTGTTGAGTGTCTGTCTGCCAATTTGTTTCCGAGCTAAGGAAATAAGCTATCTGTAAATTGCTAAATTTGCATAAGGATGATAAAAATAGCTGTCAACAATTGCATTACTGTTGTTTTACTTGGAGTAGTCTTAAGCATAATGGCTTCCGGTTGCGGACAGCAAGTGGCGCCTACTGGTGGTCCAAGAGACAGCATCCCACCCAAACTCATCTCATCCATTCCTGAATACAAGTCAGTCGAATTCAATGGCAATAAAATAACATTGCTTTTCGATGAATACGTAACACTGGAAAATCCTTTTGAAAAGCTTGTCTATTCTCCAACTCCTAAAAACAACCCCATTGCTGAGAGTAAGCTGAAGTCAGTGACAATTAAAATAAAAGACACGCTGGAGGAAAATACAACTTACAGAATTGATTTCGGAAATGCACTTAAAGACATCAATGAAAACAATGCACTTCAAGATTTTTCTTTCACATTTTCAACAGGTAAATTCATCGATTCGGCCTACCTAACAGGAAAAGTTTTCATGGCAGCTGATGGCAAAACCGATAGTACACTTATCGTAATGCTACACAGAAACTTTGATGACTCAGCTGTTGCAAAGGAAAAACCAAGGTATTACGCCCCTCTCAAAGGAGATGGAAGTTTTTACTTCGGAAACCTAAAGCCGGGTAAATACAATGTTTTTGCCCTCAAAGATGCTGATGGGGGAAAGAAATACGATCAGGCCTCCGAGCTTATTGCCTTTCACAATTCACCGCTTGAGATCGGAAAAGACACTTCACTAATCCTTTATGCTTTTGAAGAGGAAGACCTTAAGCCTAAATCTAAAAACAGCCCTTCACTTTCCAAAACACCTACCAAAAAAAGAAATCCTGAAGACACCAGGCTCAGACTTGCAAATAACCTCGAAGGGGGTAGGCAGGATCTCCTTAATCCACTCATCCTCAAATCAGAATTTCCCTTAAAGGACCTCGACACATCAAAAATTTACCTTACAGACAAAGAATATAACCGACTCGATGGTTTTAGCCTTGAAACAGACTCTACCGGGAAAAACCTGATAATCAGATATGAATGGAAAGAAAATACAGGTTACGCCCTGATTCAACAAAAAGGATTTGTAAGCGATTCCATAGGGAACACTTTTAGCAGGACAGATAGCTTGAGGTTTGGCACCAAAAAGTACATGGATTATGGAAGCATGGATATCCGCATTGAAAACCTGGATACCACTCAACACCCTATCCTGTTTTTACAGAAAGACAATGTTGTAGCTTACAGGCAGACAATAACCTCGAATCGCTACACCATAAAACTTTTTCCTCCTGGCGAATATGAGATCCGAGTGCTCATGGATTTCAACAACAATGGGAAATGGGATACCGGAAATTATTGGAAAAAAATACAACCTGAAAAGGTAGTTTCCCGAAAACAACGTCTGCAAATCAGGGCTAACTGGGATAACGAACTGAAACTGGACATGAAAGCTTTTTAATCAACAGCATGAACCTATCTTCACACCTCCTGGAATCTGCTGTGAAAGAATTTGCTCAGCTTCCGGGAATAGGCAAGAAAACTGCCCTCAGATTGGTACTTCACCTGCTCAAACAGGAAGAAGGCACCGTTCTGCAGTTCAGTGAAACTATCACAAGGATGCGTAGGGAAATAAAGTTTTGCAAAAACTGTCACAATATTGCCGACCAGGACCTCTGCGCAATATGCAATAACCCATCCAGAAAAAAAGAGACCATTTGTGTGGTGGAAAACATAAGAGATGTTATTGCGATTGAATCCACAGAGCAGTACAGTGGCTTGTATCATGTGCTTGGAGGAGTAATATCTCCCCTTGATGGTATCGGTCCGGAACAGTTGACACTCGAAACACTTTCCGGCAGAGCAATCAACGGCGACACAAAGGAAATTGTATTTGCACTGAGTCCAACCATTCAGGGTGATACAACCATATACTATATCCGAAAAAAACTCAACAACCCCCAACTCAGGTTTACAACAATTGCACGTGGCATTTCATTCGGTGGTGAACTTGAATATGCTGATGAAATGACCCTTGCAAAAAGTATCAGGAACAGGTTGCCTGTTGACAGCTACCTGCAATAAAATGACCAGCGCGATTCCGGTTTCGGGCTGATTGCGGCTTCCCCAAATTATCATTACCTTTGCAGCCTGTTTATGAAGGACATCCATACATTATTGAAAGAAAAAATACTGGTTATTGATGGTGCTATGGGTACCATGATACAACGGTATAGGTTGAATGAAGCTGATTACAGAGGACAAAGGTTTGCAGATTGGCCTTCAGATCTCAAAGGCAACAACGACCTGCTTTGTCTAACACGCCCGGATATCATAACGGATATCCACCTGGAATACCTTGAAGCCGGCGCTGATATCATAGAAACCAATACTTTCAATGCGCAAAAGATATCCCTGGCCGACTACAACATGAGCCACCTTGCGGCTGAAATCAATACTGCAGCTGTTGATTGTGCCCGCAAAGCGGTTAGTAGATATCTGGAAAAACACCCGGAAAGAAATCTTGCGGGTGGTCCATTCGTGGCAGGCGCAATAGGCCCGATGAATAAAACGCTTTCCCTCTCTCCCGATGTCAATAACCCTGGATTCAGATCAACGGACTTCGATGAAGTAGCAGAAGCTTATTATGAACAGGTGAAAGCACTTGCTGAAGCCGGAGCAGACCTTTTGCTGATAGAAACCATATTCGATACTTTAAATGCGAAGGCAGCGATTTTTGCCATAAAAAAATATTTCCGCGACCATCAAATCCCTGAACTACCACTCATGATCAGTGGAACGATCACAGATGCGTCTGGTAGAACATTGAGTGGACAAACACTTGAGGCTTTTTACACAAGTGTTGAACATGCCAATCCACTGAGTATTGGACTGAATTGCGCCCTGGGTGCAAACCAAATGAGGTCTCATATTGAAGAACTCTCACAAATTGCTTCTTGCTATACCTCAGCATATCCCAACGCCGGTCTACCAAATGCCATGGGTGAGTACGATGAAGAACCTGCAGAAACAGCGCATTTCATCGAGGAATGGGCTGAAAATGGATTTGTAAACATCGTAGGTGGCTGCTGTGGCACAACTCCGGATCACATCAAACACATTGCCGAAAAAGTAAGTAAACTTCAGCCCAGGCCTCAACCCATAGTTGATAAAGCTTAGGAATAAAAAAACAATGGCAGAACAAATACACATCAAACCTTATATGCGGCTGGCCGGACTGGAACCGCTTGTTATTCGTCCGGAAACAAACTTTGTGAACGTTGGCGAAAGAACCAATGTAACAGGATCCAGGAAGTTCGCGAGACTGATCAGGGAAGAAAAATATGAAGAGGCCCTAGGAATTGCCAGGCAACAGGTTGAAAGCGGTGCACAGATCCTGGATATAAACATGGACGATGCGTTGCTGGACGGACAAAAAGAAATGGTGACCTTTCTGAATCTCCTGCAAAGTGAACCCGATATCGCACGGATACCGGTCATGATTGACTCATCGAAGTTCTCTATCATCGAAGCAGGCTTAAAATGTGTACAGGGTAAATGCATAGTCAATTCAATCTCCCTGAAAGAAGGTGAGGAAAAATTCAGAGAACAAGCCATTATTTGCAGAAGTTTTGGTGCAGCAGTGATTGTTATGGCTTTTGATGAAAATGGCCAAGCGGATACCCTTGAAAAAAGAATATCCATAGCTGATAGAGCATTTGCCATCCTAACTGAACAGGTTGGTTTCCCTGCATCAGATATTATTTTTGATCTGAATGTTTTTGCGGTAGCCACCGGGTTGGAAGAACACAACAACTATGGCGTAGACTTCATAGAAGCAACACATATCATCAAATCAAAATACCCACAGGTAAAAATTTCAGGGGGGGTAAGTAACCTCTCATTCTCATTCAGAGGCAATGACCATGTGCGGGAAGCCATGCATTCCGTTTTCCTATACCATGCTATCCGTGCAGGTATGGATATGGGCATTGTAAATGCAGGACAGCTTGTGGTGTATGACCAAATTGACCCTGAACTCAAAACACTTTGTGAGGATGTCATCCTAAACAAAAACAATGATGACAACAGTGCTACTGAAAAATTGATTGTTTTTGCAGAAACAGTTAAACACAAGGGACAAACAACTGAGGAAAAAAGCGAACAGGAATGGCGCAAGGAGACTGTGGAGGAACGCCTGAAATATGCCCTAATCAATGGTATCACTGAATTCATTGAAGAAGATACGGAAGAAGCCAGGTTAAAATACCCAAGACCACTTGAAGTGATTGAAGGTCCGCTTATGGACGGCATGAACGTTGTGGGAGATCTGTTTGGAGTTGGCAAAATGTTCCTACCCCAGGTAGTAAAAAGTGCCCGGGTTATGAAAAAAAGCGTTGCTGTTCTTACCCCGTATATTGAGGCAGAAAAACAAAATACATCTTCAGCAGGAAAAATATTACTCGCAACCGTAAAAGGCGATGTACATGATATTGGAAAAAATATTGTGGGTGTGGTGCTGGGTTGCAATGGCTATGAAATCATTGACTTGGGCGTTATGGTGTCTGCAGACAGGATTTTAGATGAAGCCCAAAAACATCAGGCAGATATCATTGGCTTAAGCGGTCTCATTACCCCATCACTTGATGAAATGGTACATGTTGCCCATGAAATGAAAAGAAGAAATATGCACCAACCCCTGCTGATAGGTGGTGCAACCACTTCACGCATGCACACAGCACTCAAAATTGCACCTGCATATGCTAAAGGTGTGGTGCATGTGCTTGATGCTTCAAGAAGTGTTTCTGTTGCAGGCTCACTGCTTAATAAAAACAAGGAAGGATTTCTGGCTGATATCGATACTGAATACGACAGGCTTCGGATTGAATTTGCAAACAAGAAGAGCAACAGGGAGTTAATCAGTTACACGGATGCTTTAGCTAATAAATTCAGGGCAGACTGGCCGAATACCACATTCATTGAGCCGTCATTTACAGGAAAAAAAGTAGTAAGCGATATCAGTATTGCATCACTCATTCCCTATATCGATTGGACACCCTTCTTCATTGCATGGGAATTACATGGAAAATATCCTGGTATTTTAACTGATGAAAAAGTGGGTGAAGCTGCTTCCAAACTTTTCCAGGATGCACAAAAGATGCTGCAACAAATTGTTGATGAAAACTGGCTTAAACCAGCAGCAGCTGTCGGATTTTGGCCTGCCAACAGCAATGACAGAGATACGGTCACGCTGCTTGATACCGTAAATAACCAAGCAATAAACCTGGAATTCCTCAGGCAGCAGGCCAAAAAAGCTTCAGGTCAACCAAACCTTTCATTAGCCGATTTCATTGCCCCCATTTCCTCAGAGCAACAGGATCATATCGGTGCTTTTGCAGTAACTATTCATGGAATCGAGGATCATATCAGTCGTTTTGAAAGTCAGCATGACGACTACAATAAAATACTACTCCAGGCACTAACAGACAGGCTGGCTGAAGCCCTGGCAGAATACCTGCATCAAAAGGTCAGGACTGAATATTGGGGATATATCAGCGAGGAAAACCTTAGTAATGAGGAGTTGATTCGGGAAGATTACGCTGGCATCAGACCTGCGCCCGGATACCCTGCCTGTCCGGATCACACCGAAAAAAATAAACTTTTCTCACTACTTGACGCAGAAAACAGTATAGGCATAAGCCTGACATCATCTCTTGCGATGTATCCTGCCTCATCAGTATGCGGATGGTATTTTTCACATCCTGATTCAAAATATTTCGGGATTGGAAAACTCAATCAAGATCAGTTGGCAGACTACGCAAAAAGGAAAGAGATGAGTTTGGAAGAGGCCACAAATTGGCTACGACCTCAGCTCGATAGTTAAGCCAGAAATACAACATTTAAAATTTATGCGCATCATTTCATACAATGTAAACGGGATTAGAGCCGCTATAAAGAAAGGTTTTATAGAATGGTTAGAAACAGATCCTGCCGATGTGATATGCCTTCAGGAAACAAAAGCAGTAAAAGAAGATATAGATACTGAAGCAATCAATGCACTTGGATACCATGATTATTGGTATAGCGCAAGCAGTAAAAAAGGATATAGCGGTGTAGCCGTATTCACAAAAATCAAACCTGATAGGGTTGAAAATGGTAACGGACATGCGCAAAGTGATGATGAAGGACGTGTCATTCAGCTCCATTTCGGTAAGTTACTGCTGATTAATGCCTATTTCCCATCTGGCACATCTGGGGAGGAAAGACAGGCATTTAAGATGGTTTGGCTGCATGAAATGCTGCCTTATCTCAATAAAATAAAAAATAACCATGAAGGCATTATCTTATGCGGAGATTATAACATCGCACACAAAGAGATAGACATCCATGATCCAAAAGGTAATAAGAAGAGCTCCGGGTTCTTACCTGATGAAAGAGCTTGGATGGATGATTTCTTTGCCTCTGGCTGGACGGACTGTTTCAGGGAAGTACACCCTGAACCTCACCGTTATTCCTGGTGGAGCCAGCGTTTCCCCAGTGTTAGACTTAATAACAAAGGATGGAGAATTGATTATATCAATTGCACTGAGAATCTGAAGGATAAAATAAATGATGCCGATATTTTAACCGATATTAAACACAGCGACCATTGTCCTGTTTACCTTGAATTGAAGTAAAAACATGATAATATATAACATAACCTATGCCGTACCACACCTGATAAGAGAGGCATGGCTTGAATGGATATATACAGAACATATCCCTGAAATCCTGGCAACAGGATGCTTCCAAAGACACAGTCTGTTGCAGTTAATGGAAGTAGATGAGTCAGAATTCAGAACTTATGCTTTACAGTTTCATGCCAAAGAAGAGTCGGATTATCGTAACTATCTTCAAGAATTTGCTTCCCAATTACGTAGGCGCGCTGCGGATAAATGGGGGGAGCAGGTAATTGGATTCAGAACGTTGATGTCAGTTTTACAATAACACCATGAAAATAAGTGCCAAAATGGCTAAGAT
>Ga0208009_1000190_pt1 | contig 17367 bp, 20 predicted proteins | sample Wag4_2014_7_16_FD_187364 | JGI IMG/M metagenome (GOLD analysis project Ga0208009, IMG submission 187364) | Fresh water mixed with fracking chemicals microbial communities from Ohio, USA - Utica-2 Time Series FC 2014_7_16 (SPAdes) (version 2) ...
TAAGGCCCGCTACAGCTCCGGCAGCTTGCTGATTACTCATACCGCTAAACGCAGTCATTCCAGCCATTTGGCCCATGATGTTATTGGCACCTCGTGTGCCCGCTGCCATACCGCTAGCGAAAAGGGTGGCCTGTGCCATGGTAGGACCCATAGCGCTTGTAGCTCCGCCACCAACTAGTTTGTTAGCTTGGCGTATTGCCCCACGAGATCCACCACGTACGCCGCTAAGACCGGCAAACGTATCTGCCTGCATACGCTGAGTAACAGCGTCCATGGTATTAGGGGCCATGGCAGTATAGGCCGCACCCACAGCCATGATTCCCATGCCTACTTTACCAGCAGGAGTACTAAACTTTCCAAGGCTGCCAGACATTTTTCCGCCGCCACCACCGGCAGATTCGCCTACCTCTTTAGCAACATCTTTTGTTTCTTTAAGGGTGTCGTTCCAATTTTTAGAGATCTTCTCTACAAGTTTTTCAACTTCTTTAAAGACCTTAAGCATCTCTTTAGGCAACGCATCAAAGTCTTTTTCTTCTAATCCGTTTAGGGAGAAGCCAAAGCCGTTGTTTGCATCGTCAGGAGTTACTGAGTGTTGGGACATTTAATCACCGCCTTAGTTTAGCTGCTACTTTGTATAACCAGTTAACTCGTTCCCTAGGTGATAGGGAACGAATCTCTGTTAACGTCCAACCTTCAAAGTTCTGACTTAGTAAGTCATACATGTCGGTTAGAAGTTCGTAATCAATTTCAGTCTCGAAATAGATCCGCTAATGATAGCGGAAGCGGCACCTCCTGGCCGCAAGACTGACATTCCTTCTTTAGTGTTCCTAATTGTGGTCCTGGGTTGCGATCTGAAATTTCCTTTAAGATAGTTCTGCGGTCAAGCATGCTTAGGTTTCTGACCGCTTCAGCGCTAACTACCTTACTACCATTAATCTCTAGAACACAGTTCTTTAACAAAATGGTATCTAGCTCCGCAGAAGTTTTATTTGTTGATTCAACAATTGCTTTCTGTGTAGAGCCTTTTGGTAGTGTTACCAAAACTTTGCCAACCTTACAATCTACTGTAAACTCAGCGTCATCATTAAGACGTTTAATCTCAATGTCTTTAGAAAGGTCCACATTAAAAGTCTGTACTTCATCACAATGAGGGCACAGTCCAGGACCTAACTTAATCTCGTTTCCAAAAGTAGCGCATCTAATAGCTAGAAGAAGCATCTCTCGGTCTCCAGCAAACAAAGAATCAAGTACTTCTTTAGTAGCTGGTTCATCTCCAATTTTAACAGTGCCTCGTTCTAAGATAGAAAGAAGAGCCTTAGCAGGATCTACAATCTTAGAGATTGCTTCTTCATCTACTCCTGTAAGTTCTCTAATTTCTGCATTAGAGATAAGGCCGTTAAATGGGTCAAACAAACCGCCAGGAAGATCTACATCTGTAGCAGGAGGCAAGGTTACTGGCGGCTTTACCGCTCTCACCATTGCCTCCTGATCAGACAATTCTGTAGCTTGCTTAGCTAACTTGTTTGCTAGTTCAGGGTTAGTGTGCGAATTTATAACTGTATCAGTATTCATATTGTTTCCTTATATGTAGTGGTTAAGAAAGCTTAGCTGCTGTGTTTGCCGCTGTTAGATCGTCAGCATAGCTTACGTCAAAGCCTTCATGTACAAGCTGCATTTCTTCAACCATAAGGCTGTTAGCTCCTGCATCCATGTTACTGTAGGCTAGTGATGTAATCCATGCGTTGTAAACCTTGAAGCGCAAAGATGTATGCTGTTCGTACGCAGTTGTTGCATCTGGAGTTGTTGATTCAGAGCCCTTATACCCGGCTGGGTTTGGGTGGCTGAGTACTTGAATATCTAGGTTGCAACGGAAGTTTGCTCCAATACCGCTAGTAGCAGATGGAGTCATTACTGCAAACAAACGCTTCATCCAAAGAGAGTTACCACTTTGTCCAAGCATTACGCCCTTTGATAGGCTGATTGGAGTAAAGGATGACTGGCCAGGAATCTGGTGCATGTTTGTATTGTATCCGCCTTCGCGGTATGCAATAGACTCTGTGTTTACACTTAGTCCAGACAATGATACAAAGCCCATTGTTCCAAAGCCACCATTCCAACCGGTAGAACTACCGTTAGTAGGTGTGAAAGTAACAAGGAACTTAAAATTACGGACTGGATCCGTAACTATTCTTCCGGCTGCCTGAATTTCATTACTTAGTGCGTTTGAGTATGGTTTTGGTGATGTAGGTGTAGGCATTTTTTAGTTATCTCCTTTACGCTGTTGCGTTTCCTGTTAGTTGTCCAATGCTGATGACAACAAACTCTGCTGGGTATTGTAGTGCTACGCCTATTTCAATGTTTACTCGACCATTTTGGATATCTGACCAAGTAGTTGTAGTTTCATCAACCTTTACGAAATAAGCTTCTGTTGGAGAGTTGCCACGAAGACCACCCTGTTGCCAGTAGCTAAGAAGGAAGTTTCCAATTCCTGTACGTAGAGCATCCCACAAACGAGAATCATTATTCTCAAATACAGCAAATGCACTAAGATCCTTAGCCTGCTTTTCAATGAATGTCAAAGAACGGCGGATATTGATATAACGATTGCTTGGTGAGTTGTCCATAGTACGGCCACCCATAACAACAATTCCAGCGCCAGGGACGTTACGAATTGCGTTGATTGGGTCAGCGTATGTGTTGATATCATCAAGCTCAGCGTTAGTAAATAGGTGCTCAGTAGAGACTGCAAGAGCGATCTTGTTGCCTAAACCAGCTGGAGTCTTAAATACTCCACGACTCTTATCTGTAGCTAAGTACTGACCAACCATTGCAGCACCAGGTGCCTGAAGACGAACTGCTCCAGGAATCTTGTTACCGTCTGGGATATTAACCCATGGGTAGTAGGCAGCAGCAATGTTTCCAGTCGTAGCTCCTGCAGCAATTGCCATAGTAGCTGTGACCTGAGTCTTAGCTGCAGACACTGACAGCCCTGATGGTGTGTCAATAACAACAAACGCGTCGTCGCGAGATGCTGCATAGACCATAGCATCTCCATGAATCTGAGATGTCAGTGTAGATGTGGCTGCATATGGAGCATCAGCCGCGTAGATAACCAAAGGATTCTGGACAGAATCAAATGATGACCATGCAGCAGAGTAGTCTGCACGCACAAGAGCAGCACCATTGGCTCCACCAGAAAACGCAGTAGCTGTTGTAGCTTCTGTGTATGGGAAAGCAGTGGTAGAAATTCCTGCTGAGGATACTCGTACAGTACTTGATGATGTATCAATTACAGACTTAAAGTAATACTTATCAGTTGGATCCATACTTAGATCTGTAAATGATTCTACCAAGCTTGTTGCTGAACCAACTGTATAGTAGATATTTAAACCAAAGCGGGTTGAGACACCTGCTGGAACTACCTGTGCTGAGTATGCAGAAGACCATGTTCCAGCGTTAATAGCGTTAAGTGTAAATACTGGTGTTGCTGTGATTGTTACTGTAGCTGTAGCTGTAGCACCTGTTACGGCTGTACCAGTTGCAGCATTTGTAACTGTAAACTGTGTTGATGTTGCAGATGCAATAGTTACGCTTGTTAGGTTAAATGCAGATGTGCTAAGACCAGTAATAGTTACTGTCTGTCCAGCAGCAAATGTATTAGAAGCTGTATATGTAACTGTACCTGATGCTGCAGATGCTGCAGTAACAGTGGCTGTAAGCGTAGTAGTTGATGAGGCTTGGTTAATGAATGTAATGGTTCCTGGAAGTGCTCCAGAGCCATTGATACGACGTACGTACAATGATCCTCCGCCATTTGCGAAGAAGTTGTATGCGGCCCATGTTAATGGGTAGGTGTCATTTAATCCGCCAAATGTCTTTACAAAATCTCCCCAAGACTGAATCAACTGAGGATCAGTTGCATCACCCTTAACAAGAGCACCTGCCATTGCGCCTACTGAGGCGCTAGTATCTGGCAAGCCGACTTGCTGTGGAAGAGACACTTCTTGGACATAGACGCCTGGGCGACTGAATGTTGCCATTTAGTTTTACTCCTTTAGGTTAGGTTATTTTCTTAAAGTAACGATGTTGTAGTCAGTTTGTAGGGGTATCAAACGCAGTTCTTTGCCACGTCAATTCGATATTAGGGTCTGTTAGTACTTGGTAAGCTGGTACAAACTCATCGGTAAATACTTCCGCACTTACACGAAGATTGTAGACGTTACTAAAAAGGCGCTTACCGCCCTCATTAGTGTCTCTTTTTGAAAACCCTAGGAGATCCATACGACGCCATGTGCTATCTTCTGGGATCCAGAGTTGTCCAAATCTATATGGTAGTCTTACTGGGTTAAGCATAGCAGATAGAATTTGCCTATCATGCCGTGGTTGACGTGCCCAAGTAGATACTTGATAGTATAAATCTACAGGTATAGGCATGCTGACCATGTTTTGTGCACCGCTTGTAGGGCTACCAAGGTCCATACCTTCAGGTATGTAGGTGAGTGGAACATAGCCACGATGAGCACGCTCACGGTCTTCTGATACACCTACCAAATCAATAGTGATGTATGGATAGGTTTGGTTACGAATGTCTTTATCAGGGTGCCCGTAAAACACAGGGACAGGTCTTGCAGAGTTACCGCTATCTGACACGGTCAGTCCAGTAATCCTCTTTTTTAGAGCGTTATCCTCATTAATAAAAATCATAGTTATGCACCGTTCCTATTTATCATAAAGGAGCGAATGGCAGGAGACAGATCAGTATCTGGAGTCCCATTTTCAATATCCAGAATACTATCGTCAGAGTAGGTAATTACATGTCCGCCATTTTTATAGCGCATGTTAATCATATTTATTGCCTCTGGTGTCCAGTTAGGCAGTCCCGCAGCATGTTGACGCAGAACCTGCTCATAGGCAGGGGTGAGTTCTCTTTCGGTCTTTCTTACCGTATACAGCACCATTGACATCCATGAAGGCTTACCCATTTTTTGTGAGCCACTTCGCAATGATATATCCTGCCACTAAACCTCCAACGACTTTCTTACCGCCGTTTTTATTTAGGTTGGAAACACCACGAACGAACTCAACTTTGTCGGCATCCGTTTCTTCACGCAGGATGCGATTAGTAAGGTTAATCATAAATCCTCCAATAGAGGTGCAAGGGTGTAGCTGCAGGGTTCCAGATTTCTCTGGCGTCATAGGATATCATAAACGAAAAAGCCCCCTTGCGGGGGCTAACTCGTTACTTCTTTTTGGACTTCTTCTCTCGCTTGTCCTCGGCCTTTTCGCCTTTCTTGCCTTCCTTGGCTTCGTGGCGCTTTTCCATAGCCTTAATCTTCTTAACGTTGGCTACATCCATCTTGCGGTCATCTTCTTGAGACTTAGGCTTGCGATGCTTCTTGTCCATCTTTTCAAACTGTTCTTTTTGCTCTTTGTCTAGACCTCTAGTAGTCTTGGCATCCTGCTTCTTATCTGAAGCCTTTGTGTACTTAGACATTACATGCCCTTCTTTCGTACTGCGCTGGCCTTCTTAGCCTTACCTTTTGAATCAGACTTCTTATCATACTTCTTATTAGCAGCCGCTAGGGTCTTCATTCCATGCTTATCTTTTGGCTTCATGCAGCCACAGGTTGCGCACATTACTTCTTCTTCTTTCGTAGGGCAGCGAAGTCAGAGCCTTCTAGCTTGCCGTCTTTATCCGCATCAAGCTTCTTTTGCTTAGGAGACATCTTCTTAGAGCCCTTCTTGCAGGCACCTTTACATCCTGGCTTTGAACAGCCGCATCCACATGACTTACACATTATTTCTTACCTTTCGTATGAGGGTTCTTTTTATGCCAGTCTCTGGTTGCCTTCTCGCCTTCTTTGACGGTCTTGGCTCCAGCCTTCTTGGTTAAGTTAATCTTATCATACTTGCCGGCCTTAGCGCTGGCAGCGTGATCAACAATGACTTCGCCCTTTTTGTTCTTCTTTACAACGTGGTCTTCCCCACCGGCTTTTATTTTTGCCATCAGGCTGATCTCCTATAGGTTAAAGGGGTTGTAGTTTGCAAATTGCTGGAACTGGCTATCATTAACCATTTCTTCAGCATTAACCTGAACACATTGCACTGTTACAAGAGTGTAGCGGTCTGTTAAAAGCCCGTCCAACCCCACCCTTACAGGCGAGAATACTTCGTTTCTAAATACAATACGATCACGTAGATAGAGGTCAGGATCATTAGTTATAGTAGATAGTTTTCTAATGTTTGCTGCAACCGTTCCATACAAACTCACAGCATTTTCAATGACATCCATGTTAAAGGTAATGTTCAAAGTATCTGTGTTATAGAAACCGCGTTGATCATGAAGGGTTGTACCCTGATCTAGGTTTGCGTTAATTGCGGGGATAGTAATTTTTGGCTTCCATTTACGTCCACCATTAATACCATCAGCTCCCACATCATAGATAGGGTCAATAAGACTACTGACCTTATCGTAGATATACCAATCAATTGATGTACCCACAGTATGGACCAGCTCTTTAGTTACCCCAGAGATGCTAGAGGCACGCTCAAAGTCAATATTAAATCGACCCTCACGCTTGTCTCCACGCATTTTATCTCCTTATTCAGTAGGACGGCTAAACGTCCCTGTTTCTGGGTTATAGATGTCGCCATTTCTTACAGCTTCTTTTCCAAGCTCTGTAATATCAACTACCTCGGGCTTACTTAAAACAACGGCAGCCATTCGATCATCTAAAAAAAGTGTTTGTACAACTGTGTTATCAATAACGTATGCCACAATATTAGGAGGCAATACTTTGGTAGGTTCTGTTGTCATATACTATTCCTCTATCTCTTCCTTGTAAGAAATTCGTATCGTATCCCACTTGTGCAGTGGGCAAGATGCGTTTGGTAGTTTTACCTTTTGAGACATAAAGCAGCCGCACTCTTTACAGTTTCCCGTAGGAAGTAAAGATGGACACGCTTTGCAGATAGCAAGACGCGCTTCAGCATCTACAGTGTCTACTCGTCCCAGGTTTTTATTATACAGGTCCCAAGGCCTAGCTGGCCGGTCATAGGGTGTGCTCATATTATGCTCCTTAGTTTGGTGATGCCGCAAAATTATCTACTGTAAATGCGCCAAAATTTGTAGCGGGTCCCTTAATAATACCAGGCTTTGTACCAGTATTGGGCGACGTTTGAGCCGCGGAGTATGTTCCCACTACTGTTGCGCCTTGATAGGCTGTAAAGCTAAGTGTGTTCCCTGAAGTGGTTACAACTACTCTAGTAGCTTGACTTGATTGCGATACATTTGTAGCATTTATTTCTGTTACGACTCCAGCAACTGACCTTAAAACTTTAACTTGATACTGAGTAGCTGTGGCTGTTTGGGTACAGGAATAGTCTGTGCAACAGGTGTAAGAGGTGCTGCAGCAATTACCACAACAGGTGTAAGATTCTGGAATAGCGTTTCCACAAGGACAGCCAATAGATATGCAGCTGTTCCACACAAATTGTAACTCATAGTTCATGCAATCACCATAGGCGCTGTATTGTGTACACACATACGCTGACTCATATCCTCCACAACAACAGTCGTTTGTATCTGGAGTTGCGTTTCCGCAAGGACAAGATCCGCAACAATAATAGGTTGATGTACAGGTAGTACAGCTTTGACATATTCCAGTATATTGATAGTTAAAATTATAGTTTGTACCTACCACAGCCCACCAGTTATTAGCGTCAACGCCCCAAACAACTACGCCAGTGGCATGTGTAATATCGGCTGAAACAACCATATTTGATGAACCAAGCTCAACTACAGCAAGTGGGTAAGATGACCCCGCTGTAGCAGATTCTTGTGCAGCGCTGCCGTTAGCAAACCAGGAGCCTCTTAAGTTGCTCCAAATATTTCCAGTGTCTGTGTTTCCTAAAGTACCGGCAGATGTAGTTCTAGTAAATGAGTCAGTAATAGATGCTAAAAACCACAGCTTCCAAACACCGCCTACCTTAACATAAGCGCTTTTTACCGTACGCCAACTTCCAGATACCTTAGTGTATACCGCAGGTACAGATTTCCAGGTACCTGCTACTTTAACACGGCCCGCCATTATGCGTACACAAGCCAGACATCCCCATCTATACCATTACCAGATACTGGAGTAGTCGTAGATGTGTGGATATTACGAACTACAGCTGACGATGTTGACGCTGTTGTTACTGTGCCGTTTGTTTGATTTACATATGGTGTCGACAGTGTTGCCCAAGTAGCGGTAGTTCCGTTACTTGTTAGTATCTGACCGTTAGATCCAATACCTATACGACCTACTGTAGAGCTTCCAGTTCCCACAATTAAGTCACCTGCTGTGGTTACAGTTGAAAGTGGGATTTTAGTAGCATCTACTGGGGCACCCCAAACAACAGATGTGCCGCTCATAACTAAAGCTTGACCAGATGATCCACGAGCTAGGCGAGCAACAGTAGCGCTTCCAGTACCTAGGATTAGATCTCCAGCTGTTGTTACAGTTGATTTAGGTATTGCTGCATCAGCTGTTGCTTGTGCCGTTGTAACGTTTGAGTTAGTTGTGGTAAGTTGAGCTGCTGTTACAGCAGGGGCTGCCCATGCAGCTGTTGTTCCGTTAGAGGTAAGGATGTGGCCGTTAGTACCAATACCTAGACGAGATACTGCTGAAGAACCTGTGCCTAGGATTAAGTCTCCGGCTGTTGTAACTGTTGAAAGAGGGATTTTACTTGTATCTGTAGGAGTAGCCCAAGTAGCAGTTGTTCCGTTGCTTACAAGAGCTTGTCCGTTACTTCCAATAGCTAAACGACCAACAGTAGCGTTTCCAGTACCAAGGATTAAATCACCAGCTGTTGTTACTGTAGCTAGTGGGATCTTACTAGCGGCTGCGGAAACCGCACTTGAGTCAGAAGTAGTTAAGGCTACATACTCTGTGCTGCCTACATATAGAACATTGTTAGTTCCTACTTTAGGGATACCGGAGGAGTCTAGGTTGAATCCTAACGTTGCTCCAGATGAGTATGCTTCAAGAAGGTTTAGGCTTCCTGTTCCTGCTTGAAGAACAAGAGCTTTGTTAGAGGCGGTTGTAATAGTGTTTCCGCCAGTTTTTACAAGGTAAGGAGAGGTAGGCACACCGTTAACAAGACCAGCTTCAATATTAAGAAGGCGGGCACCTACTGTGCCCCAAGAAGTCGTTCCTGTGTTCCATGTACCTGTAAAGGTAGATATAAGCGGGTTGGTGCTATCTGCTGAGCTACCTAAAACTGTTTGAACAGCTGCTACCTCATACTGTAAAGCGTTTACGTTATCAGCGATAACAGTGTCTACTAGATCCTGTCGCGGGCTGAATGAGTGAACTAAATTGGGATAGTCTGCTGGCATGTGTGCTCCTTAAGATTAGGGTCTTACTATACTATAAAAATCAGTGTATTGCCTCTGGATACCTAGCTAAGCTTACAGGTGGGAATCGTAGTTTGTCAGGTCTTCCCGCCTCATTTGCCATTGAAAGGTGGACTCAACTTCGTTACTGTTATAGCATAGGTGGGTACTTTGTGGGGTTAGCGTATAGCATCCAAAATCAAACTCAGCCGACTCCTTAAACCAAAGCCAATCTAAAGGTAGTTTGATACCTCTTTTTTTAACGTCATCTAAAAGCTTCTGTGCCCCACTACGGCTCAACATATACGCGGTGTTAGACCAGTTTTGATATGCCTTGGCTACATACATGCTGCCTACGCCGTGCTTGTTTGGGTCGTATAAAGACCTGTCCCCTTTAGGCACCCATAGATGAAACTGATCCCACCCTTCAGGTAGCTGCTTCATATAAATGCCCAGTAGTTGTTTACAATTATCTACTAACACTACGTCATCTTCAGCAAGAATAAGGTAGTCCGCATCTGTCTTTAAAAAGTTTTTCCAAGCCAACCAATTACTTGCCCACACCCCTAGCTCACCGTATTTCCACCCCACTCTACAAACCCGCCCAAAATACGGGGACCTTGAATCCATATATTTTGCTGGGTCGTAGCCTTTAAGGTCTACCGCTTCTTTAAACTCAGAGTTGTCGTCAAAGAACTTTTTAAGCGTCCTTGGCCCAGATATCAGCACAGTAGGGGTGTCAAGCTTTGCACCTATGTGTTGTAGTTTATGGTCCGCCTCGCTATACAGCCCATGTCTATCAATATCTTTTTCTGAGTGAAAAACGTTATATAAAATGTTAGTCATTTTTGTTATACTGTTTTTCTAACAGGTTTACGTAGGCTAAAGGGCTATGTGGAATCTCTTCGGTATCTACACCCCATTCACCGTACGGCTTACTTAAATCCCATCTTTTCTGTGAGCTTTGAAAGCTTGACCTTATATAAGGAACTAAGCTACATGGCATATATGCTGTAGGTAAAACAGTGTAGACATTAAACACATCGAGTCTTTTTAAAATGTGCCAGTCAACTGGTAGATCAATAGGGTTAACTTGGATCTCAGAGTATAGTTTGGATGCAGCTTTCTTATTTATAACGTAGCACGCATTAGACCAGTCTTGGTACACCTTAGATACATGCTCTTTGTTAATGTGGTGCTCGTTTGGTTTGTAGAATACATGAGTTGAGGGGTCTACAAAGAAGTAGAATACTTCCCAGTCCTCAGGAAGTTCATCCATGTAGGTGTGCAGGGTCTGCATAAAGTCATCTTGGATAATAAGATCGTCTTCAAATAGAATAAGGCAATCTTGCGGGGCATTTACAAATGCTTTCCAAGCAAGAAAGTTGCTAGCCCATACGCCAATCTCCCCGTACTTCCAACCATCTCTTTTAGAGAACTTTCTAATAACTTGAGACTTAGAGTAGTGCCCAGGGTTGTACCCTACAAGATCTATATTGAAATCCGGGTTTGCCTCTAACCACTCCCAACATTCTTTCTTATTAGTAAGAAAGATAGTGGGAGTTCCTAAAGGCGTAGTGATCTTACCCATATAGTCATGTATCTTTTGAGCATGTTGTTCACGCTCAGGGTTTCCCTTTACACTGTTTACTGTGTAAGTAAAAGAATAGAAAGCCATTTTAAACCGGGCTTACTGGCCAGTTAATCTCCTGAGGAAAACCTGCTTGTTCAGGCAGGTCTAGTAGATCTTGACGGTACTTAGCAATAACGGTCTTTTGTTCCTCGCTGTAACTGTCCCATCGAAGTGGGTTAGTAAGGATTGTATCCAAGTGTCGCAATAAGGCACCTCGCTCATTACGTGCCATCTCAGCTAGATACTCATCTGTTGGAGGAGCAGGTGGTGAGTAGTCTTCAATCTCTCCGGCATCACCGTTCATAATCTGAGCGTAGACCCATTGACCTGTCTCCGCTATATCGTCTTTATCTGCAATGTACCCAACAGCCTCTGTAACCCCATCAAGGGTTAAATCTACTGTGCATTGAAAGCGCTGGTCTGATCCCTCAATCAAACGCTTCACATCTCTTACATTATTTAATGGATTGTTTTCCATATTATTCTCCTATGCTACTCGTACTACAAAAGCCTGGGATAGCCCAGACCCTCTTGAAACCCATGTGCCTGATAAAGTTGTTCCCCCTGAAGCCCCTGATGCAGCACAGGCTTGAAGAACACCCACAGCATTATCGTACACCGCAACAAACGGGTAGACTCCGCTACCACCGCTACTAGCGGCTGGTGAACTCATTAGCGACGGTCCAGTGTAATATCTTCCCCAACCATCTAATGGAATAGGGCTAGTTCTACTATTATACTGCTTTGTGTCTATAAGCAAATATGTGCCAACAGCGTAGTTAGTAGCATTGTGAGCAGTGTTACCATCCAGCACACGCCAGTTTGCTGACTGCTGTTTGGTCCCATCATTGTAGGTAATAAAATTACCATCTACTGTCATAGTCATGCGACTCTCCTAAACACCTGATAGAAGTACTGCTCGTCAATGTAGTCTGCGTCGCCTGTCCAGCCAGAGGCTCTCCACACACCAGGAATAGCTGTGTAGTTAGTATTAGTTGCAGGAAAGTTAACTACGCTAGAAACGGATGTAATAAACCCTGTAACAGAAGTATTAGCGTAAGGGCCTCCTCCTTGTACGTAGTTCCAATACCAAGTAGGCCAAGGAACCAGGTATCCGGCAGTTCCATTTACTGCCACAGCATCATTAACATAAGATTGCGGGGTCTTTGGGTTTACCTGAATAGACATAACAAAAGCCCCAACTGCATAACCAATTGAATAATTTCCACCGATTGCAGCAATGTACGGGCTTGAAGTATATGAGTTGCCGCTATTTGCAGTTAGAGTTGTACCTGTCAAAGTAAATGCCATTATGCTACACGCTCCAATAAAACAAAGTAACCAACGGTTTGGTTAATACCTGCGCCACAGGCCATTCCCCTAGCTCTCCATGAACCAGCTAAGTTACCAGGTCCTAAAGCAAAATAAGATTGTGAGCCGTGTCTGGAGTCTTCTGCTGAAAACGAAACGTTTACTGCAGGTGAAACGGATTGTACGGATGGGTATGTGTATCGTCCTGTGTAGTACATGGCATTAGTCATGTTCATGGCAAAAACATATGACCCGCCAGTTGTAAAACCAAGGATGTTGGCATTAAAAATAGTGTTAGCTAATATGAGGTGGCCAATGTTATAACTTTGAGATGTTCTAGAAGTGTTAGTGTCTGGAACTATTGATCCAGTAGCCCCACCCCAAGTAGAGCCATCAGTAAAGGTAACAGTTGTGCCAGAGATACTAGTCGCCATTGTTAGCCCCTAAGTTCTTTTACTTGCTCCTTGAGAGCAGCAATCTCTGCTGACTGTTCTTTAACTGCTTCAATAAGCAAAGCTACCATGTTCTGGTAAGCAACAGATAGAGTCCCTTCTGAATCTGCGTGGATTAACTCTGGAAGAACAGCCTGTACCTCCTGAGCAACAACACCCATCTCCAGACTTTCTGAGCCTATACGGTTGTAGTTGTAGCCTGTAAGTGCTTTGACCTTATCAAGGGCGTTTGAAATAGGTACTAAGTTTTCCTTAAGTTTAATATCAGAGTTAATAGTAAGTGTTCCAGGAATTGTCATATTTCCAGCACTGGTGATAGAGACTAAAATACCAGCAGACCAACCACCTATCTTAAACACATTGTCAGTGTCAATACCCATATTAAGAGCATAAGCACCTGGGCGGTGGAAAGACATAGATGCTGGTCCAACTCCTCCAATACTTCTAACCGAGAAGTTTCCAGTGTCGTTGGCGTTCAGGATAGTTACGTTGTCAGGTTGAGCTTTACCTATAAGTACACCGTTCATAGTTCCTCCACCTATGGGTAGAGCGTATGAGCTGTAGTTAGAGGTAGTAAGACCGTTAGTTACAGAAGAGGCGGTAGTAGCAGTAGCTGCGTTACCATCAATGCTTACACCAGTAAGCGTTTGAGAAGCAGAGGCACGGTTGTTTGCAATAGAGGTAGTTCCAACAAAGAAGGTATTTCCATTTAGAGTAACTGTGCCTGTTGCTGCTGGAAGAGTAATAGTGTTAGTGCCAGCAGCTGCCGCAGGCTGTAAAGTAAGAGTTCCTGATGTAGAGCCAGGCATTGCAACGCTTGAGATACCTGTTAAGGCTTGATTAGCAGAGGTTCGGTTAAGAGTTACTGCCGTAGTGCCTACATAGTGAGTATCTCCTTGGAGAGCGGCAGTACCTGTAGTTGCTGGAAGAGTAAATGTGGTTGTACCCGCTGCTGCAGATGCCTGAACAGTTGTTGTACCAGAGGTTGATCCTGGTAACGCTACGCTTGAGATTCCGGTAAGGCCCAGGTTTGCAGTTGTGCGGTTTAGAGCTACAGCTGTAGTGCCGATGTAGACAGTAGAGTTGCCTAAGATAGTAGATGAAAGAGTTCCACCAGTTAGGTTGGAAGCGGTAAGGGTTGCCCAAGAAGAAGTAGTTCCATCTGTTGTTAAGAACTTACCAGTGTTGCCCGTCTGTGTTGGCAAGGCGTTTAGTGTAACCCAAGACGCAGACGTTCCATCAGTGGTTAAGTACTTGCCTGAGTTAGATGTTTGACTTGGAAGGCTTACAGGAGCTGCTGCCCACTTAAGGCCTGTTGCTTGAGCACTGTCTGCGGTAAGCAAATAACCGTCAGTACCAACAGTGACGTTAGTAAAGGAGGTTGTAGAGTTACCTACAAAGATTCCGCCCTTAGTAGTTGCGCTAAGACCGGTTCCACCATTAGCTACGGTTAAGTCGTTAGTAAGAGTTAGGCCGGTAGCAGAGATCGCACCGGTAAACGTAGCGCCTGTTAAAGGGGCGTAGAGCGTTGCAACTTGGGCAGCTGTAACTTTCCCATTAAGTTGGGTCTGAACGTCGCTTGTAAGGCCTGCTAGGTACTGTATTTGGGTAGCTGTAACTGCACCAATAGATGCGGAGGCAAAGGTAGACGCGCCTAATACCGTAAGAGTAGTATTAAGTACGGTGCTACCCTGTACGTTAAGCGAACTAACAACAAGGGGCTCACCGTATATATGGTTTAGCTTATTTAAAGCCACCGTGAGGCCTCCTTATGCTTGGGCTTCAGTCCAGGATAGACGTCCGTTAAGGCTTGCTGAAGTAACAGCGGCACTACTTAGGTTACGTACAGTAATGGTTACGATATCTGGGCCGTCAGGAAATACGTTTGCTCCAGTTGTAGAGGCTACGTTTGTAGTTCCTCCGCCAAGAATAGCAGTTCCAAGTTCACGTACGCGAGATAAGTCTTGACCAATTACAGATGCTTCACCAGTAACTGTGCTAACAAAGTAGGAGAAGATTGACTCTCCACCAAGGATTGTGGTGTTAGCTGCGTGGTAGCAAACCTGTGAAAGACTTGAGCCTCCAACGTTTACCCAGTTATTGTTAGTAGCGGTGTTTACCTTGCCGTTCAAGATAACCTCAATAAGGAAGATTCCTGGGTTATTAGCAGCGGTTGCTGTTGACTGTGCAAGTACGTCCATCTGCTTTAGCGTTAGCTGCATACGGTTGATGAGTTCGCGTTGACCAAGTGTGCCAACAACACCGTTGTCTACAGATGGAGCAAGACGAAGGCTTAGAAGACCGTAGCGATTAACTGAGCTTCCACGAGGAACGACCAGTGGGGTTGCCATTCCTGTCTGGAAGATAAACGACTTATCTTCGTCAAATCGTCCGTCCATAATTACAGAAGAACCCCAGTGGCTAGTTCCTGTTGCAACATGTCGTGAGTAAAGGCGAACTGTAATTGGAGCAGTTGCTGAATAGGTAAAGTTTGTTGCAGCAGCTCCACCACCTGTTGCTCCTGTATTTGGATTAACAACTACGTTAGTTAGACCACGAGTTAGTCCAGTAAAGCTTGTGGCAGTCTTTCCTGTGTAAGACATATATTCAATTGCTTGGTTTGAAACACCTGCTTGAGCTAGGAATAATGTTCCTGAAGATGGAAACGCTGCGGTGCTAGCAACTGACATAGACGCGCCACCTGAAGCTAGGCTTGATGTCAAAATAGTACGAGGTGTCTGGTTAGCTGCCTCATAACGCGCAGGCAAGTTACCTGAGCGAACATACGCAGAAGTCTTAACGTTAGCATGTGTCATACGGTGAACATAGATGACTTCGCCACGCTCGTTCTTGATGCCGAAGCGAATAGCTCCAGCGCCGTACCAAGCGTAGTCAATGTAGAACATCTGCATCTTAGAAAGGTCTAGATTTACTCCTGATGGGCCTGTTCCGTCTACTTTGTCCATATTAAACTGGGATTGTGGTACTCGTAATTCTGTTACCTTGCTTACTACGCCTCCACCTGCAATTGAAGCTCCACGGTACTCAGGGAATACATACATCTGTGTGTCACTAACGATAGACTCAACATTGTAAGTAGTACCGCGAATAACGATGTCATCACCAGGAAGAACTTGAGTAGAAAATGAGGTATTTGTTCCAGTGATAGTTTGTGAACCTTGAGTTGTAGATACTTCTCCAGAAAGCTGTTCTGTAGCATCACGACGGACAACATTAAAGTTCTGACCATCATACTCAAAGAAGAATCCATTTTGGTCATCAAACATGCCAATACGAACCTGTGCACCATACCAATTTGTAGGAGCCACGTTAATAGGCCAACCTGGAGCAGGAGAAGCTGCAGGAACTGAGCTTGCAACATACGTAAATGAAAGTGGTGTTGGAACAGATGCAACTGTCCATGTACCATTGTATGCAGTATCTGTTGAGCCTGATACAAGAATGGTTGCCCCAACACCAAGGAAGTGCTCATAGTGGGTGTTAACAGTCACAACGTTAGAAGATGAGGTAATTCTATCTACAGAAAATACTGGCTTCATCATTGAGCCAGTAGAGAATTGAATACCCTTACCTGACTGATAACGGAAGTACTTACGAGTTTGACGCACAATACGTGAGCCAGGCGCTGAAACTCCAGTACTAAACTTTACACCGCCATCATAAGCGCGGTGAATAGACTGAGACCCAGAACGGGGTGTAAGTGAGCCAGCTACAGCTGTGATTGCTCCTGAAGGAGCGTCAACTACAGAAAAAGTAAAGGTGTTTGTTGTAGGAGTAGTTGCAACTTCCCAAGCACCGTTAGGTGGATTAGATGTTGCTGCTGTAGTACCCTTAACATAGATTAAGTCACCAGCAACAAGGCCGTGAGCATTGGTTGTAGTACAGGTTACTGTTGTACCAGAAGCTGTAAATGCTGCGCCTGATGAAGTAGATACAGGGATTGGTGAAGCTGTATAGTCAAACGCCTTATAAATAAATGTCTTAGTAGCATCTAGGATGGAACCGTTTGTAAGGATTGTGTGGCGAGCATAGTATGTAAACGTGTCATTAGAAACTGTTGTTGTAGAAACAGCCTTAACCATGAACCAGCCATTAGCGTATGGGTCATTTGTGTCTTGAATAAAGAATTTATCTCCTGCTACAAGCCCATGAGCTGAAGAGGTAACCACGGTAACAAGACGAGAAGAACCTGTTCCTGTGACAGCCGTAATAGTACGGGCACCGCCTGAAGGCTGAGCGACAGGGTCCTGAATATCATAGTACTGGCAAGGCTTGTTGTTTACAAGAGAAAGAACTTCCCACTTAGTAGGCTGTGTTCCATACTCAAAGTCTGTATCAATCAAAGACTGTGGCTGTGATGTGCGAAGCTTTTGTACAGCGTCAAATAGCTGTTCTTCTGGAATAAAGCGCTCTGCGTACTCATCTACTGTGAACTGAAGCTTATCGTTAGCGCTCATTGCTGCTGTGTTGTAATTTAAAACTACAGTTGTAAGCTCTGAGTTATCTGCGTTGATAGTAGCTGTATATGAAGTTGCTTTTAAGCTAGGGTCAGAAAAGTTATAGATGACCTG
>Ga0208009_1000196_pt1 | contig 17155 bp, 16 predicted proteins | sample Wag4_2014_7_16_FD_187364 | JGI IMG/M metagenome (GOLD analysis project Ga0208009, IMG submission 187364) | Fresh water mixed with fracking chemicals microbial communities from Ohio, USA - Utica-2 Time Series FC 2014_7_16 (SPAdes) (version 2) ...
AAACAGATACAAACGTTTTGTAGAGAGCTCGAGCGCCTTGAATCGCTTGCGTTGCTGGCCCTCCATCCTGAAAACCCTTCCCTTTGTTATCTCAAAAAGTTCCCCGGGCTGAAGTTCCTCTACCAGGCAATGTCCATCTTTGACTGGATCATAATTTCGCAACACACGCATCAATCCAGTATCTGCACAAGAGCTTGCAGCCGGACTTTTTAATGACTTATTCAATTGCCGGCCAATATCTTCAGGAAAAAAACCCGATAATAAAAACTGTTTGAGCAGTAAAGCAAATTCCGTTTGCCATTCCCGACCATGTGCCGACACCTTGTGTCCGAATTTGATAAACGTTATCAGATGCGCCAACTCATGTAACAAGGTAATCAGGAAAGCATAAGGATTCAGGTTTCCATTAACAGAAATACGGTGAGCTTTTCCTGCAACTGCATTGCGGTAATCTCCTAACACAGAAGCCCTTTCGCGGGTAATTGTCAGGTGCACCTTATACTGCAAAAGGAAAGGTTCAACCAGTGGGAAAGCCCCTTGCGGCAGGAAGTCTGCCAATGACACTAGAGGTGACTCTTTCTTAGACATTTTCAATCTTTTCTGATCAAAGCAAGTAATCCCCTAACTTCCAAAAAAGTATAAAGGAGGTACAGAAAGAGACTTGAAAATACAGCTGGTGTATTCATGGCTGCACCTTTCAGTTTGGCATAAGCAACCACAAGCAATCCGGAAATAACCAGCTTAATCAGGAATGAACTGTACACAGAGGAAAGAAAACCTGCAGTAGTTCTGGCTTTCATGCCACGCAGCAACATCCAGAAAGACAGAACCGTGATTGCGCAAACAAAGAGATTGCCAACAAGGAAGACATCTGAGTCTAATCCAATTGTAGCAAGATTTGTATAAAAGGTAATACCTATTAAATTAACGGCTACAAAAAGGATTAAAATGGGCCTCAATGCTTTACTTAAAGTCATGGCTTCTTTTTATTGGTTTCAATAATGATTTTAACAAGTGTACCAAGAATGACCAAGAGTGGTAAAACCCAGATAAACAAGGGCTTTTTGAACCCCATCCAATTGTCTGTTTTCATACCCCCAAACAATGCTATCAACATGGTTAAAAAAAGCTGGGCGCCCAAACCGGCATATTGCGAGAAGCTATTTTTTGAATCATGCATATCAGTATGTGGACTCTTCCAACTCAGGGAGAGAAATAATGGCGGTGTCAAGAATCAACTCCGCTTTTCCAGATAATACATTCCTGACGTTTTCCCAATAGGCTTCCCGGTGTTGCATTTTCTGCTCCATTTCATCAGCCCTGAGTTTAAGCCTCGTCAATTCCCTTCGCTCTGCTTGATTACCATAGCCAGGTATGTAATATTTTAATGGCGTAAATACAATCAGGGCTGTTGTCAACCCCACCAATAACACAAAAAGGAAGCACGATACAATATATACCCCAAGCCTGGTCAGCTTAAAAGTCACAACTTCCTCATATGTATGGTCATTCATGATAACCAGACGATACCTATTCGTGAGGCGCTTAAACCTGCTTTGTTTGATATTGGCTTCCGACATATTTATATAAATTGCAAAACAGGGATTAAAGTTACAGTTAAATCAGGAATCTGACCTATTTAAAATCAAAGGATAAGCTGTAGTTTTACAATAATTGAGAAACCGTTTACCATATAAGCTTCGAATAACAGGAAGATGCGGGCTGATTATAGTTTTTTTTATACAGGTATTCAATGCCAGCGCACAGATCAATCCTACCTACGACCTTCAAAAACCCAAGGCTTTTGAAAACAGAAAGCTTGCATCAGAACTTACCCCGGAAAAAAAAATCAATCCAGTTAAAAGAGCCAAACAGAATATTGTAACACACTACAATTTTCATTTCAATGCACGCAACAAACTAGAAAAGGTAATTAGGAATGCAAAAACGGCTCACCAAGACACATTTACGCAACTATTAACTGTCTTCAATTACAGTTTGGAAAATACTGCACAGCAGCAACAAGAATTGGATTCAGTAATTCTAAAGTGCAACAATGGCATCTTGTTACATGACCTGAGGAATGACTGGGTTGATGACCTGTATTTATTGATGGGCCAATCCTACTTCTACCAAAAGAAGTTTGATTCTGCTTATGATGTATTTCAATTCATCAACTATAATTTCCAACCCAGGAATAAAGACGAAGCCGGCATGGAGAAATCCATTGGCTCGAACCTGAATAACAGTGGCAATGTTTACACTGTTTCTTCAAAAGAAAAAAAAATCAGCCCACACCAATCCGTCAGAAATGATGCTTTACTGTGGATTGCACGAACCTTGTTAGAACTAGGGCAAACAGATGAGGCAAGAGGCATGCTCGAAACCCTATCTCGGGATAAGCTATTTCCTAACCGACTTTACAACGAATTGTCTGAGACCAAAGGAGACTGGTTTTACAGGGTTAAACAGTACGACTCAGCAGCATATTATTTGAAAAAATCGGTTGCGAAACTTGAAAATGCGGGAGAGAAATCCAGAAGATATTACCTCATTGCGCAGTTACTTGTTATGGCAGGCCAAAACGAAGCGGCTGATTCTTCCTTTGAAAAATCTATTTCACTGACTACCAATCCTGTTATGGACGCTTATGCAAAGATCAGTCAGATTGGATTGGTATCTGCCAGTAAAGCTAAAGAGACCCGTATCAGTGAAAACATTGATGCCTTGATGACAATGGCAAAAAAAGAAAAATATGCAGCATACCGCGGCATCATATACGCAGCCGCTGCTCAGATAGAAAAAAGCAGAAATCATAACACCGAAGCCATAAACTTTCTCATCAGAAGCAATGTTGCACTGGCAAATGATGCAAATGCCAAAAATACCAACAGCATAGAAATTGCAGAATTGGCATTTGAATCAAAGGATTACCCGTTAGCAAAACGTTATTTTGACAGCTCAAATATTACTGGTCATGTCAGGGAAAAACAGATGACCATCAAGAAGTCTGTTGTAACAGACCTGGTTAAATTTCTAAGTGCCGTTTCACATGAAGACAGTTTGCAAAAGATTGCTGCGCTGCCTGAACATGAAAGGAATGAGCTGCTTGCAGAAATGCTAAAGAAAATTGAAAAAGAAAATTCCGGATTGCTCCCGGAACGAAAAAATATTGGTCAAGCAGTACAAAGATCAAGGTTTCCGGAAGACCAAACTGGTTCGCTCTTTCCTGCTGCACAACAAAAGGGCGAATGGTACTTCAACAATGCCACGCTTAAAACCCAAGGTATTCAGGCTTTTCAGCAGAAATGGGGAAATAGGCCGAATGAAGACAATTGGAGAAGAAGTACATCAGGTTCAGCAACAGCCCGACCGATTACTTCAAGATCAAGAATAGTTCAACAACAAGCTGTAACGGAAGACGATACGCCATCAATAGAAAAACTGGCCAGAGACCTTCCGTTAAGTATCAAAAGCCTTCAGGAATCAAATGCCAGAAAAGCAAATGCTGCAAGACAATTAGCTCTGATTTATAAAAACAAGCTGGGTGATTGTGCGTCTTCGGTACAATGGAATGAGACCCTCCTGCAATCAAATAGCAATCACCCTGAACTTGAACTGGTTCTTTTTGATCTTGCAATCTGTTGCAAAGAAACCGGACTTACCGACAAAAGTAACCGTTACCTTGCACAGCTTGAACAAGTTAACCCTTCAGGAGAACTCCTGCAGAAATTACGCAACCCCGAATTGTCTGCAAAAAAAGTTAACGAAAAATCTAATGCAGCTACGGAAACCTATCAAAAAATTTATGACCAGTTTCTGTCTGGTGATTTCACTGCCGCAGTTACAGCGAAAAAAAATGCCGACTCGGTGTATGGACAAACTGCATGGTCGCCACAGCTGATGTACATAGAAGCAGTTTATTATATTAAATCGAGAGAAGACAGCATTGCCATTACCACTTTAAATATCATAAGTAAGCGCTTTCCTTCATCACCATTGGCGCAAAAGGCTGTACAGTTAGCAGATGTGGTCAGAAGACGAAATGAAATTGAAAAAGAACTCACAAGCATGTCTGTTGTAAGGGTAAAAGAAGACAGTATAAGCTTGGGCGATAACAGCCAGTTGCTTAAAAAAATTGATCCGTCCGAAAAAACAGTCAAACCAGTTGAACCTGCAGTGAAGAATCAGGTGGCAGCAATTGAAAGCCCGGTCAGAGATAGTTCGAAATTAAAACTGCCTGAACTTGCAGTCCTGCCAGCACCTGTGCAAAATGACCGATATACATTTAATGCCAATGCGCCTCATGCTGTAATCATGTTGATGAATAATGTTGATATTGTTTACATCAATGAAGCAAAAAGAGCGCTCGTTCGCTACCACAGCATCAAATACCCGGAAAATGAGTATACAGTAAATAATGACAAGATTGGCAATACGCCCTTTATCATAATTAGTTTCTTCCAGAATGCCGCAGAAGCCGTTAGTTATTTCGATCAGACTGTGCCTATTGCATCCAAGGAAATTTTCCCCTGGCTACCAGGTGATAAATACAAAATGTATATTCTTTCTCCGGATCACCTTAAAACCATGATGGAAGAAGAAAAAACCGATAACTTCATCAAATTCATCAAGACACAGTTTCCTGGAAAATTTTAAGGATTCCTTTTCATGAAAGACCTGTCTTTTGATTAGTTTTACCGCATGTCAGGTAAAGCAACTAAGCCACAGGCAATAAGCAAGCCAGTCCGCACATTCTGGAAAGTTTTTCTCTATGGATGGGGTGCGTTTTTTTTATTGATTGTCTTAATCTACGTGGGGGTTTTTGGAAAACTACCCTCTATTGACGAACTAGAAAATCCGTCCATGATGTCTTCCTCAGAGATCTATGCAGATGATGGAACCCTGATGGGGAAATATTACCAGAAAGACAGAATCAATGTCAAGTACCAGGATATATCTCCCAATGTGATTAATGCTTTGATTGCAACAGAAGATGAACGTTTTTATGACCATTCCGGCATAGATATCAAAAGTCTTGTACGCGCAATTGTTTATCTAGGCAGAGAAGGCGGAGCCAGTACAATCACCCAGCAAACAGCAAAGGCACTACTTGGCCAGGAAAGCCGTAAAAGCGTTGGCAGGGTCATAGAAAAGTTTAAGGAGTGGATAGTAGCCATCAAACTGGAAAGGAACCTCACAAAAGAAGAAATAATTACCCTGTATTTGAATATGGTAACATACGGAGATGAGATTTATGGTATCCGCAATGCAGCAAAAACCTACTTCCAAAAAGAACCTGGTCAGCTTGAAATTGAAGAGGCAGCAGTTCTGGTAGGTTTATTGAAAGGGAGCACCCGTTATAATCCGCGACGTAACCCAAAATATTCAATGGCCAGAAGGAATATTGTGATTGATCAGATGGTCAGGAATAATTACCTCAACAAAGAAGCTTCAAGGGCATTAAAAATTGCACCAATCAAGCTCAAATACCTCAGGCTGGATGAAAATTCTGGCATCTCACCATACCTGAGGGAAATTTTAAGAGATGAAATAAAGGCTTGGTGTAAAGAACATGAAAATCCTAAAACAGGAGAACCTTACGATATCTATAAGGATGGTTTAAAAATATTTACGACGATCAATCCGCGTATGCAGGAATATGCAGAAATAGCAGTGTACAGGCATATGCAAAACCTGCAGAAAGTATTTCACAGTCAGCCCAATATCAAAAATGGATCAGTCTGGAAATCCAAAGAAGGTAAAACTGTACTTGAAAATGCCATAAAACAATCAGAACGTTGGAGAAACATGAAAGAAGACGGGTCAACTGATGATGAAATAATGGCTTCTTTCAGTAAGCCAGTCAATATGAAAGTTTTTGCATGGAATGAAAAACGTGAAACAGATACCCTGCTTAGTCCTATTGACTCCATTAAATACCACAAGCAAATCATGCAAATTGGTTTACTTTCAATGGATCCTTTCTCAGGTGAAGTAAAAGCTTGGGTTGGCGGCAGCAATTTTAAAAGATTCAAATTTGACCATGTAAATGTAAATACCAAAAGACAGGTTGGATCAACATTCAAACCAATACTTTATACATTGGGTGTAATGAATGGATACAAGCCGGAAACTCCACTTCCAGGTGGTCCTATCGATATGGGAGGAAAAATGATTGATGGAGATGGTGGTGCCATGGCAATTGCATTGGCTTTTTCAAAGAACCCTCCTGCCGTACACTTGATTAACGAGCTAGGCATTCAACGCACCATAGATTTTGCGAAACAATGTGGCGTTGTAAGCAAAATACCGCCATATGCTTCTATCGCACTGGGATCTGCCGATTTATCGCTATTTGAAATGGTTCAGGTATTCAGTATGTTTCCCGGCCGTGGATTTAATGTAAAACCAATTTTTATCAGCCGGATTGAAGACAGAAACGGGAATGTGCTGGCTTCATTCAGGGCTGAAACCAAGGAAGTTATCAGCGAAAGTGAGGCCTTCATCATGACTAAGATGTTACAGGGAGTGGCAGATTTTGGAACGGCAAGAGCACTGCATGGTGCTTACGGCTTAACCGCGCAGGTTGCAGGAAAAACAGGAACCACTAATGATAACGCTGATGGCTGGTTTATAGGTTTCAGTCCGCAGTTGTTATCTGGCGTATGGGTAGGATGTGACGATCCTTTTCTGAGGATGTTGTACACTTCAGGGGGGTCTCAAATGGCTATGCCAGCCTGGGCATATTATTACCAACAGGTCTTCAACGACAAGAGCCTGAATATTGATCCAGGAGCTACATTTATTCCTCCGGCCAACATGCAAAATGAAGTCATCTTTGACTACTCCCCTGCAGAAGAACAGTCCGAAATCATGCCAATAGAAGGCGATGAACAAATTCCGGGGAATGAGTATATAGAAATCCCAATAAGCGATGGCAAAGAAAAAGTAGTCACGGAATCACAGCGGTTTGATGAAGCTATTCCTAACAAAGAGACTCCAAAACCAACAGCTACACCGGAAAAAGACAAAACATCTGTACCTAAAGCGAAAGATACTGTTAACAAACGAAAAAGCGGTCTAAATAGGGTATTTGGTGGAATTCAAAAGGACTAACCTCAGGCTAGTCCTTTTGAAAATATTTTATTCAGATAGTTCTATTTCTTACCAATATTGGCGGAAATGCCAAAGCTATAAAATAAGTTGCCTGAAACATTAGCAGTAACTGGGCTCCTGTATTGTGCCTGAATAACGAAATAGGTAATATCATATAGATTAACCTGTAACCCTGCACCAGCAGGAATATATGCGCCGTAATAACCATTCCAGCTAGATGCTCCTGCGCCAAGTGATAAAAATGGAGATACTAAATAATCGTCTGTAGTCAGTTTCATGAGAATATTTGCATCAGCCTCAAAATATGCTTTTGATCCTGTACTCGCTGCAAATGGTTTGTTAGACAAAGTATATTCAAGGTAAGAAAATCCAAGCCTGGCATTAAAATCAAAATGATCATTGAGACCCTCGGTATATGTAACAGCCAACCCAGGGCGCATCCTGCTCAGCTTTTTCCAGTCTGTACCTCCAAGAACAAAACTTGTTCCTTTGCTGTCCAGTTCCGAAGCTGTCTTGTGATCATGCAGGGTAAATTGTAGTCCAAGGTTTTGACCTTTTATCTTTCCACTTTGTGCTTGAGTTGACGAAACCGAGGTGATTAAAACAATGAAGAAAAAAATCCTTTTCATAAACAGTTTTGTTTTGGATATAACAAAAATAGCGAGGTAGTGTTGAAAAGAGAAATAATTATTCCTTTGGCACCTTTTTTTCGACATTTTCATCTTTTAAGACCACTACATTTACTTTAATAATTCCTTTTTTAATAAACCCCAACTGAGTGGCTGCCGCTTTTGATAAATCCACCAAGCGGGGATTATGCCTATGCAGCCGATCATTAACCCTGACAATTACAAATTGTCCACTTTTCAATGACGTCACCCGCACCAATGTTCCCATTGGCAATGTATTGTGGGCACAGGTCATTTTCTTTTGACTGAAAATTTCCCCATTTGCCGTCCTCTTTCCAATAAATCGGTCGGAATAATAACTTGCAAATCCGATTGCAGAATCAACAACCGGAACATTCCTGTAATTCAACTTTTTTTGCGCAAGGATTTCTTGCGATAACAAAATCAACAGGAAACCAAAAAAATATGATTTTTTAAGCTTCAACAACTAAACAATTTAAGTAAATGTAAGTCAGCCTTCCAATAAAAGACCATTTTTTTTATTTAAAGGCACTAACTTAGTATCCTTTAGATAAGTGAATGCCACTTCCGATATGATGAGAATGTCTTTTTTACTTCTTTTTTGCTTTTTGACCAGGTCTGCTGATGCACAAAAAAGCATTGGGATGAAGATCATAAAAAAACATCAACAGTTGAGTGATGAAATTGCAACAAATGCTACAAAGGAAATGGTTGACCTTGGGTTTGGTATCCCCAACATAAGATTTGAACTTCACTATGCAGGGAAGGAAAACTTCACAGGTAAACGAATGTACCCTCCAAATACAAAAACTACATTTTTACGTGTTGAACCTGCAAAAGCGCTGACAGCGCTAGCTAAAGAACTTGAACAGCACGGATTGGGACTCTTGATATGGGATGCCTATCGGCCATATAGCGTAACAGTACGATTCTGGAAACTGATTCATGATGAACGCTATGTAGCCAACCCATTGAAAGGCAGTGGTCATAACAGGGGGATTGCAGTTGACCTTACTCTCTACAAGTTATCAAACGGTAAAGAACTTTCAATGCCAACAGGTTTTGACGACTTTTCAGAAAAATCCCATCATGGTTATCCTCTGCTCAATGAGGAGCAAATCAAAAACAGAGAGTTGCTTTTGTCGCTTATGGTAAAATATGGCTTCAACAAGTTTGATACTGAATGGTGGCATTATTTCTGGCCAGATTCGGCGCAATACGAGATTCTGGATATCCCTTTCAACAAACTTAAAATGCATCAATGATACTTTCTGAAAAGAGCATTATAGTGGCAGGGGGGACATCCGGTATTGGATTGGAAGCTGTAAATTACTTTCTGCTACAAGGTGCAAAGGTTGTGGCTATTGGAAAGGAATCGCCGATGGATCTCCCTCAAACTGAAAACCTGTGCCTGATCACAGGAGATTTAAGAGACGAAGATACCATTCAGCAGGGCATTTCCTTGGGAATGGAAATATTTGGAGTTATTGATGGTTTGTTTCATGTGGCCGGAGGCAGTGGCCGCTCGTTCGGCGATGGCCCCCTACATGAGATGACACTTGAGGGGTGGGAAAAAACAATTAACCTAAACGCTGGCACTGTAATGCTTTCTAATAAGGCCTTTGTAAGACACTGCCTTGAGTACAAGCAAAGAGGTTCTATTGTTAACCTCTCATCCGCACTCACCAACAGACCTTATCCTGAATATTTCGGAACGCATGCCTATACTGCAGCAAAAGCAGCAGTTGAAGGTCTTTCTCTCGCTGCAGCTTCCATGTATGCAACACACAATATCAGCATCAATGTAATTTCACCAGGTCTTACACATACACCAATGGCAAAACGTGCATTATCTGATGAGACTATCATGAACCATGTTAAAAGCAAACAGCAGCTCGACGGGGGAAGAGCAGTATTGCCAGCTGATATCGTTCCTATGGCTGCGCTTTTGCTTTCTGATGCAGGTAGTTTTATAACCGGACAAAATATCAGAATAGATGGTGGATGGTCAGTAACAGAAATGAAAAAATATGAATGAAATTGAACAATATCTTGAAAAAAGTCGTCTGATCTGCGATACTATTGGTGCTCAACAGGATGCCATTGAGACTGCTGCCGGATGGTTCGCCGATACCATTCTGAAAGGCAGAATGGTTCATGTATTCGGATCAGGGCACAGCAGAATTATGGTTGAAGAAATGTGGCCCAGGTATGGCTCCTTTACCGGCTTCAACCCTATCGTAGAACTCTCTCTTACTTTCCACAACCTTGTTGTTGGCGCAAACGGACAGCGTCAGGCGATGTTTCTGGAAAATGTAAGCGGACTGGCAGAAAGAATCCTAAGGAATTTTACGCTTTCTGATGATGATACAGCCCTGATCATTTCATCGGGCGGCACAAACATAGTACCCATTGAAATGGCTGAAAACTTCAGGAAAAACAACATAAAAGTAGTCAGCATCATCTCTGAAAAACACAGTTCTGTAAGTGCGAGTAAACGTGCAGACGGCGTAAAGTTGGGCGATGTTTCAGACCTTGTTTTGGATACCGGAGCACCTGCAGGAGATGCTATGATCAAAATTGAAAATCTCCATACGCCTGTTTCCCCCGGTTCAACACTTGGAGGCGTTTTGCTTGTCAATTGTATCAAAGCAAGGGTTGCGGCGTTACTCACTGCAGCAGGTCAACCACCAACAGTTTTAAGTGCTGCTAATGTTGTAGGCGCTGGTGAAGCCATCAGGCTTTTTGAAAAAGCCTATGATGAACATGCGGTCAGACTTGCCAGACTCTATCAATTCAATCCCTAAAAACACGATATGCAACCCATTCCCATCAGAACAACAGTAGTAGGAAGTTACCCGTTCCCAGGTTGGCTTGAATATGCTACTGGTAATTTAGCAGCATTTGGAGCAGCCGACATTGAAGAAATGGCAGAAGATGCAGTCATTGCAGCAATTCACGATCAGATGCGGGCAGGTCTGGATGTGATAACAGATGGTGAACAAACAAGATTTGATTTTAACCTTTCCTTTTATGGTTTTATAAATGGAATACAGCCTAACCACACAGAAACCAGAAGGTTTGGTCCGCCCGCACATGACCAAAGAGGTAAACACAGCATAATCGGTGAACTTATGGCCCCCGAAGGATTGGGTTCAATAACTGAGTTCAAAAGATTGCAAAAGCTTGCACCTGCAGGTCCGGTACTGAAATGCAGTCTGCCAGGCCCCTACACCCTGAGTGGGCGTCTATTACCCAATGCTCAATACAAAGACCGCTGGGAAATCACCGCAGCACTTACACCAATCATCAGTAGAGAATTGGAGGCGTTGGTTGCAGCTGGATGCACAGAAATCACCCTGGATGAACCATCTATGAGTTGCTATGCATACAAGGAAGACACCCAGAGATTTGTTTCGATTTTCAATGAAACCGTGTCAGCCATAAAAGGGAAATGCAGGCTTTCTACACACCTGTGTTTTGGAAACTTCAAAGGCCGGCCAGTAGGTTACAGAAGTCTTAAACCCATGCTACCTGATTTTCTGGATCTTGATGTTGACGAAATGCATATTGAAATGGCAAACCGGGAGTTTTCAGAAATTGAACTTCTGGCACAGTTTGCAGAAAAGATGGACGTTTCTGTTGGCATCATTGATGTCAAAAACTACTATATAGAAACAGTGGATGACGTAAAAGAGCGAATTGCCAAATGCCTTCAGTATGTGCCGGCAGAGAAACTTTCTGTTGCACCGGATTGCGGATTAAGCCAGACAGCACGCTGGGCAGCCAAAAAGAAACTGATCAATATGGTTGAAGGGGCAAGACAAATGCGATAATAAATGATAAAGGCCCAAAGAAAAAACCAAGAGCTGATTGATGACATACTGAAGTATGAAACTTCCACCGATTTACACATTTGGTGGCTGGGGCAAAGTGGGTTCCTGATTCAGTTTAATGGGAAGAGACTGCTCATCGATCCTTATTTGTCAGATTCGCTGACCCATAAATACGCACTTACTGACAAACCACATGTCAGAATCAGTGAACTTGTAATAGACCCTTCATGCCTCCCCAGGATCGATATCGTTACATCAAGTCATAACCATACAGATCATTTGGATGCAGAAACATTGAATCCGGTGCTCACAAACTTTCCGGATTGTAAATTGATTATCCCAGAAGCAAATCGGAATTTTGTTGCTGACCGCTTAAAGATCGATCCATCTATCCCGATAGGACTCAATGATGGCCTAACTTATAGAGACGATACGTTCATCATTACAGCTATTCCAGCAGCTCACAATACCATCGATAGAAACGAAAAGGGGCAATGTCATTATCTGGGATACTTTGTAAGTGCTGGTCCATATAGAATTTACCACAGCGGAGACACCTTACTTTATGAAGGAATGGATGCGCTGCTAAGTGCATTTGCCCCGCAGCTTGCGCTATTGCCAATTAACGGAAATCTTCCATCAAGAAAAGTTGCCGGAAATCTGAATGCGCATGAAGCTGTACAACTGGCTAAATCATGTGGGATACCGATGATTATACCTTGCCATTACGACTTATTCGCATTCAATACAGCTGATGTCAATGAGTTCATATCCCTTGCAAAATCAGCTGAACAACATTACCTCGTACTCGGACTTGGCGGAAAATTATGTGGCAAGGAACTAGGAATAATTTAACTAAATTACTCTTTTGATTTTCTGTTCTCTCAACATCAGGTCTGCAAGCACCATTGCCGCAGTTGCTTCTAAAACAGGAGGTACACGCAATGCAATACATAGATCATGCCTGCCTCGCACTGCAAAAGTCTCCATTTGATCAGTTTCCCAGTTGTAGGTAAATTGATCTTTGGGTGTTGAGGATGTGGGTTTGATTGCGATCCTGAAAACGAGCTCATTACCATTGGTAATACCCCCTACAATTCCTCCGGCATGGTTGCTTGTGGTTGCGCCCTGGATATCCTGAATTGGGTCATTATGGTCAACGCCAAACATTTCCGCAGCCTTGAAACCTGTTCCAAATTCAATACCTCTAACAGCAGGTATTGCAAACACTGCATGGGCCAGCAAAGACTCAACAGAATCAAAAAAAGGTTCACCAAGCCCCAGTGGAAGTCCAGTTATCCTACATTCCACTACGCCACCTACCGAATCTTTCTGGTCGATTGCCTTTTGCAACCCGCGCTCAAGATCAGCATCACCCCCGATTGAAAGGACTTTTGCATTTACCTGAATGCCATTCAGCATTTTTTTAGCAACAACACCAGCAGCTACCAAACACAGTGTCAACCTCCCGCTGAAATGTCCGCCGCCCCTAAAATCTTCAAAACCCCCATACTTGTGATGCGCAACGAGGTCAGCATGCCCTGGACGCGGAAAAGCTCTTTGTTTCTCATAATCGCCTGATCTGGTATTCTTATTTTCAAACAGGAGCATAAGTGGTGCCCCTGTTGTTTTACCATTGAATAGCCCACTTTTAAACAAAGGCAAATCTTCCTCCTGCCTGGGGGTCACCCCCTTTTGAGTACCTCCCTTTCTTCTTGTGGTATCTTCTATGAAATCTTCTATGGATAAGGGCATCCCTGCAGGACAACCATCTATCAACATACCCAGACCTTCACCATGTGATTCGCCGAAAATACTGACCGAAAAAAGATTACCAAAATGATTCATGATTGCGCTTTATTTGGTTGAATTTATAGTGGCCCCAAGCAGCTCAAGGTGCTGATAAAAATCAGGATACGACTTATCTATAGCATGAGCGTCACTAATCTTAACAGGACCAGTTGCCCGAAGTGCAGCTACAGCAGCAGCCATGGCTATACGATGGTCGTGGTGCGAAGAAACATCGGCGCTGTGCAGCGCAGTTCCTCCATGAACCAGCATCATATCTTCTTCCAGCACAATGAGAATACCCATTTTGCCAAAAATATCCTGTAATGTCAGCGCGCGGTTGCTTTCCTTATGGGTTAACCTGCTGGCACCTTTTATCCTGGTAATACCATTACAATATGCAGCCAGTGCTACCAGTGGCGGAAACAGATCAGGGCATTCGGTAGCATCAAAATCAAATGACTGCAGCTTCGATGGCGCAACTGTATATTTGCCATTTGCATAAGAAAGGACTGCACCGGAATCTTTAATTGCCTCAAGAATTTTTTTGTCGGCCTGCACGGAATCATCTTTCATTCCTTCAATAGTGATTTCACCTGCAATAGCACCTGCTACAAAGAGGAATGCTGCACCGCTCCAGTCGCCTTCAACCTCATAAGTGAAATCTCCGGTTGGCTGACTGTGTTGGGCTGCATCAAAGATGAATGATTCATAATTGACAACCTGTGGCACCTTCATATCAAACGACTTCAATACAGAAAGCGTAAGGTCTATATAGGGTTTACTTTTCAGGTCTTTAACCTTAATGGTTACAGCTGACGCTCCGGAGGCAGAATAGGCCATCAGCAATCCTGTTAGGAATTGAGAACTGAGGCTACCATCAACTTCAATTGTTGCTGGCTGAAGCGGACCCTGGATATGTAATGGGAGTTTCCCTGACTGTGATTGAATGCTGATATTGAGTTGAGGGAATATTTCATCAAAAAAACCCATCGGCCTTGATACCAGTGAGCCTGTGCCGCTAATGGTAAGTGGCTTTTCACTTAAAGCAGCAATGGGGGTAAACATCCTGATACCCAGCCCGCTTTCCCCGCAATGAATCATTTCATGCAATGGATTAACGCCACTGCTCCTAATCAGAATCGAATGACCCAGGTCTTCTACTGTTGCTCCTAATTTGGCAATAACATCCAAGGCGGCTTTATCATCGTTGCTCCTGCCCGGATCTGTGATTCGGGTTTCGCCATGATGTAAGAGTGCAGCAGCACATGCCCTTTGCATATCACTTTTAGATCTTGGTGCACGAATATTGCCTGAAACAGCAGACGGTACAATTGTTACAATCATATTTATTATTTCAGTGCATTAAATTCCGTTAGATATTCCTTGAGATCTTCAACGGGTATTTGAACAATTTCTCCTTTGCCTGTTCGGCTTAGTAAAACATAGTTCATGGTTTTACTTACCCTTTTCTTATCCATTTTAAGTACGTTGAATACTTTTTCCACGTCAAATGATGCACGCGTTGGAAGACCGTATGTTGCAATTGTTGATTCAAGTCTTTTTAAATCCTTATAACCTAGCAATTTGGCTGATAACCAACCTGCAAAAATCATTCCCAATGCCACTGCCTGTCCGTGAGTAAGTTCATATTGCGTTTCCAATGCATGCCCAAGCGTATGACCGAAATTAAGCAGCTTCCTGTCTCCCTGCTCAAATTCATCCCGCTTAACAACCCCTGATTTCAGATGAACATTGCGGCGGATGATATCGTCTAGCAGTGGTTTTTTCTTTCGCAATTTTTCCAGCGAAGAGGATTCAAGTAATTTAAACATTGGCCTATCCAGGATACAGGCGTGTTTAATAATTTCTGCAAATCCATTTGACCATTCCTTATCAGGCAAAGTGGATAGCAGGGAAGAATCATAAAAAAGGAACGAAGGTTGACGGATGATGCCCACCATGTTTTTGTATTCACCCACATCTATCCCATTCTTTCCGCCTATGGAAGCATCCACCATCGCCAGCAAGGAAGTGGGAACAAACCCAAAACGAATACCACGCATATAAGTGGAGGCCACATAACCAGTAAGATCTGTGACCACCCCACCGCCAACTCCTATCAACACCGATTGCCTGTCTGCTTCCAAACCAATCAGTTGTTCAATAACTGTATCTGCAGTAGCCTGAATCTTAAACTGTTCTCCGGGCTTTAAGGTGATTACGTTCCAGTTTTTGAATTTGCTGTGATGTGCAGAAAAAATATTTTCATCGGTAATGATGATCCCCTTCTTCTTATCCACCAGACTTTCAAGCTGCCGGAATTTTGCATCAAAATAAACCTCAACGGGTGCACTAGAGAAGCGATATGTTCTTTTTGTCATGTATTTCCGTCTTTATCCATTTTCAAAAATCCTTCGATTTCAGATTCAAAGGTTCTTGATTGATGGTATTCATCCTGTCTTTCCAAGAAACTGATTACTTGCTGCAATGAACCCGGGCTCACTGAATAGGCTATCAATTCGTCTGACCAGCTGAACTGTGCTTTAAGCAGCTGAGCACTATTCAGCCATTCTTCTGACTCAGATTTTAACTGGCGCAAAACCTGAGACAGGTTTTGCGCTGGATGTAATTGCAACAACAGGTGTGCATGCTCTTCTGCCCCATCGGCCTTTAAAATCCTGATTCCCTTTTCCTCACCATATTTACGCAAGTGTGTAAAAAGTACTACACGCACAGGCTTGGTAAGAATCTTTGATCTCTCTGCTGTAGACAAGATAACATGAACATATAGGTAAACCTGCATCATATTAAAAAGCTAATCAGGCATTCATGATCTTGTTCTGCCTGTTGATACTTTCCATATGCACTGCATCCATATATTTTTCAATGAAATCTTCACTCAGGTTCAGTCTTACCGCCTTGCCAATTGCTTTTTCACGCAATTCGTTCCAGCGACCAGCCTGCAGGATTGTGACATTGTTATTTTTCTTGTACTCACCAATTTTTTCAGCGATGTTCATACGCTGTGCAAGCAGCTGCATGAGTTCATCATCCACATGATTGATTTGTTCGCGCAATTTATCCAATGCAGCATGAAAAGATTCAGAGGGAACATCTTCACTTCTCCAGCTGATTTCACCCAACATTTCTGCAAGACGTTCAGGTGTAATCTGCTGTTTGGCATCACTCCAGGCATTATCTGGGTCAATGTGACTCTCAATCATCAGCCCATCAAAATCGAGGTCAATTGCTTTCTGAGCTGTAGCCTGTAAAATATCCCTGCGGCCACATATATGGGAAGGGTCATTGATGATTGGCATGCCCGGCATCCTCCTTTTCATTTCAATTGCCAGGTGCCACATTGGCGCATTCCTGAATTCAGTATTCCCATAAGATGAAAATCCACGGTGAATGAGTCCGATTTGTTTTATACCAGCACGACTAACCCTTTCAACAGCTCCCTGCCACAACTCAAGATCCGGATTAATCGGATTTTTAATCAAAACAGGTACATCCACTCCACGCAGTGCATCGGCTACCTCCTGAACACTAAAGGGATTAACTGTTGTACGGGCGCCAATCCAAAGCACATCCACATCAAATGTGAGCGCATCTTCAACCTGCTTGCCAGTGGCAACTTCAACAGTTGTTGGCAATCCGGTTATTTTTTTGGCCTGTTGCAACCAGGGCAATCCCTTTGCACCGATTCCTTCGAACATGCCGGGTTTTGTGCGGGGCTTCCAGATCCCCGCCCTTAGC
>Ga0208009_1000203_pt1 | contig 16916 bp, 11 predicted proteins | sample Wag4_2014_7_16_FD_187364 | JGI IMG/M metagenome (GOLD analysis project Ga0208009, IMG submission 187364) | Fresh water mixed with fracking chemicals microbial communities from Ohio, USA - Utica-2 Time Series FC 2014_7_16 (SPAdes) (version 2) ...
GTTCGCACGATCTCCAGCGGTAAGTCGGCCCAGTTCCCCCTCACGGGTACGGCTGGTGCTGGTTACCACACCCCGGGTGAGAGCCTGCTCTCGACCCCCGCAACGCTGGTTACGGCTGGCGGTGGTTCGTATCCGGCGACTGGTTCTGATTCCAAGTACCTCAAGAAGATCCGTCACGCTGAAAAGCAGATCTTCATTGACGATGTCCTTGTGTCCTCGGTGTTCGTTGCTGACATCGATGAGATGAAGAACCACTACGATGTCCGTTCGATCTATTCGACGGAAATCGGTCGTGCGCTTGCTTACGCCGCTGACAAGGCCCTGATTCGCACGGCCATCATCGGTGCCCGTAAGACCACGGATCGCTTTGGTAACGCGGAAACCCGCTACCTCGGTGCCCAGCAGGGTACTGGTACCACGGGTGACAACCTCGTTCAGGCCCTGTTCAATGTCGCTCAGAAGATGGACGAAAAGAATGTTCCGTCGAATGATCGTTATTGCATCCTGACCCCGGCCAAGTACTACCAACTGGTGAACGACACTTCGGACGCGATCAACCGTGACTACAACGATGCCAGCAATGGTAGCGTTGCCAGCGGTATGATCATGTCGGTCGCTGGTATCCGTATTCTGAAGAGCAACCACCTTCCGACTGCTGACGAAAGCGCAAGCACGAACGGCGAGTCTGCTCTCTTCGGTAGCACGGGTGTGAAGAACGATGTTAGCGGTACTCTTAACGCTGGCTACTCAGGTGCTAACTTCACCGCGACCCGTGGTATCGCCTTCCAGCGTGAAGGTCTTGGTACCGTCAAGTTGATGGACCTGAGCGTTGAGAGCGAGTATGTCATGGAGCGCATGGGCACCCTCATGGTTGCCAAGTACGCCATGGGCCACAACACCCTGCGCGACGAGTGCCTCTATGAACTTATCGACGCGGCTCTCTGAGTCGAGTTGAGTCTGTGAGTTGAAAAGGGGGGGATGGTTCCCTTAGTTGGGTTCCATCCCCTCTTTTGTTTGAGGAACACTATGCCACTTACCAAGACAACCCGGCTTCAGGCCATCAACACCATGCTGAGTTCAATCGGTGAAAGCCCGATCAACAGCCTGAACACGCAGCGGGCCGATGCCCTGATTGCTACCTCGGTTCTTGATGAGATCACCCGGGAAGTCCTGTCTTACGGGTGGCACTTCAACACCTCGGTTGATATTGAGATGGTTCCTGAGACTGGGACTGGGTATATCTATGTCGCTGATTCGATTGTCCGGGTCGATGTCGATCCGATCAGCGGTCAGGATGTGTCTGTCCGTGGCAACCGCCTGTATAACAACAAGAATAACTCCTTTGTCTTCGATACCTCGCTGAAGACTGTTCAGGTGTACTTCTTGGAGTACGAGGAACTTCCTGAAGAGGCCCGACGCTATATTGCCATCCGGGCTGCTAGGGTGTTCCAAGATCGCGTTGTCGGCTCGGTCAAACTGCACTCTTTCACCCAGAGCGATGAAGTTCAGGCTTTGGCTAAACTGCAAGAGTACGAAATGGACACCGCTGACTACAGCATCTTCGATTCATACGATGTCGCTAGGACCTTTATCCGCCGTGGGTCTTACTGGGTCAACTGATGGTCTACATTCATACTCCGATTCCGAATCTCATTGGTGGCGTTAGTCAGCAGCCTCCGACGATTCGGAATATCAATGAAGCCGACGCGATCACCAATGCTGTTCCATCTCCTGTGGAAGGCTTGATCAAGCGTCCTCCTACGGAGTTTGTTGCTGCAATCAGGGACAGCCAGAACATTCTTCGTCAGCCCAACAAGGCCGATGAACCCTTCTTCCACCTGATTGAGCGGGATGCCAACGAGAAGTACATCCTGTCCATTCTCAAGAACGGAACGGTGGATATCTTTGATCTTGCTGGCAACCGAAAGACGCTGTTTACGCAGCCCCAATTTAGCGGGCTGGGGACTGCTGCGGCTACTGATCGGGTGGCTTTGACTATTGCTGATGTGACTTACATCCTCAATAAGACCGACACGCCCGCCCTGAAGAACACTACTTCAACGCAGTTTCCCACTAACTACAACCGTAATGCATTGGTCTGGGTGCGTCAGGCTAATTACGAGCGTGAACACAAAATCATCGTCACTTACGGGGCAACGACGGTTACCGCTAACCACACCCCAACAGGAAATAGCAGCCTAGGTACGAACCACGCGGCTGGAGAGTTGGCTGACGAACTGAATAACGATGCCAACCTAGCCAACACGCTTCACAAGGACAGCGTTGTCTGGATCAAGGCCGGAACAAACGATATCTCCATCCTGACCGAAGATGACTTTGCTGGCGAAGGCTTGACGCTGATTATCGATGCCGTCGAGCGGTTTGAGGATCTTCCTCCGTGCGCCCCCGATGGATACATGGTTCGGGTAGCCGGAAGCCCTGAAGCCGACTACGATGACTATTGGGTCAAATTTGAGACTTTTAATGGCATCTCGTTTGGTCAGGGACTTTGGGTTGAAACGGTAGCCCCCGGTATCAAGTACGAAATCGACCCTGCCACGATGCCGAAGATCTTGATCCGGCAGTCTGATGGCACCTTCATGCTGAAGGACGCTAATGGAACCACGCCCACGGTTGGCGACGGTCTTCCAACGGGTAGTTCGGCAACCCTGTACAACGGTTTCAAGTGGTCTAATCGTCAGGCTGGTGATGAGGAAACCAACCCGGACCCCTCGTTCATCGGCACCAAGATCAACGACATGGTGTACTACCAGAGTCGGCTTGGGTTCATGGCTGGGGAGAACCTGATCTTCAGCGAAACCTCAGAGTTCTTTAACTTCTGGCGAACCACGGTCCTTGATCTGCTGGACACCGATACGATTGATGTGGCCTCGTCGGCATCCAAGGTTGGCGTGATTGCCTCTGCAATTCCATTCAACCGCGATCTGATCTTGTTCACCCCTACGAACCAAATGGTGATGCGTAGCGGGGATATCTTCAGCCCCAAGAGTGTCGCCATCCTGACTACGGGTGACTTTGAGAACCAAAGCAACCTAGTCAACCCCATTGCCACGGCCTCTTCGATCTTCTTCACCTACAACAACGGCGGCTATTCGGGCGTTCGTGAACTGGTCCCACAGGCAAATATCGACGGTTCTTACATTGCCAATGATCTGACCGACAATGTCTCCCGGTACATCGTAGGAACCCCCAAGCACATCGCTGCCACCTCACACGACAACATTGTCGTGCTGATTGCAAACGACGAGTTGTATTGCTATCGGTACTTGACTAGAGGTGATACTCGGGTCCAATCGGCTTGGTTCAAGTTCACCTTTGCTGACTCTTCGGGAATCACGGGTAATTACTGCAAGCCCCTGTGGTGTACCTTTGTCGAGTCGGATCTTTATGTCGTGTTCATGCGAACGGGAGCCACCGCCAGTACTGGCTACCTGACCATTGAGAAGATCCGCATGGGTGCTGGTCTGAATGACATCGTCACCAGCGGTAAGAACTGGATTACCCACCTTGATGCCCGTAAGTACTATGCTTCTGGAAGTGCCAATCAGGGGGTCTATACGCCCGCAACTAATAGTACTGAGTTCACCCTGCCAGCCCCCTTCTCGTTCGCTACCGGAAAGATCTCAGTAGTTACCAAGGACGGATATATCGCCAAGGTGATCGGCGGGAATCCCTACAACTCCCCCAATACGGGTAACCCGGGCAAGGTCGTTGTCGAGGGTAATTACAGCAACAAGGATGTCTGGATCGGCCTACCGTACACCATGGAGTATCAGTTCTCGACTCAATATCTGAGATCGGGCTCCCAAGGAACTACTCCATCCGCTCTGATCAATGGTCGGTATCAACTGAAATATCTTGTTCTTCAGTTTGCGGATACTGGGTACTTTGAAGTAGTCTCTACGCTGGGTACTGAGAACCAGTTCTCATACCCGTTCACAGGAGAAGTTGTAGGGAGTGCTGTTCTTGGAACTCTGAACCTGACTACGGGTACTTTCAAGGTTCCCATCTACGGTCGAAATGACGCACAGATCCTGAAGATCAGGAATAGTTCTCACCTCCCGTCCAAGTTCTTGAGCGCAGAAATTGAAGGCGAGTTCACTAGATTCCGTGAAGATGCTGGTTGATGTTCGATACACCAGACCAACAGACCCGGCCATAGTGGCCCACGATATGCGTCAGGCTGATCGGGACGAAGTAGCAGCCTGTAGTGGACTTGGGCCTCAAGAGGCTCTGGAGGTCGGCTACAGGATGTCTACGGAGTGCTTTACTGTTGAGGCCCAGAGCAATGGGCTACCCTTGGCTATGTTTGGGTATCTTCTGGATCCCATCGGAGCCCGGGTCTGGATGCTGGGATCCGATCATCTGTTTGATTACAAGTGGGACTTCTTGAAAAAGTCTCGTAAGTGGGTGGACTATTTGCAGCAGCAAAGCCCCCTACTGTACAACCTAATTGACCAGCGCAACACCGTGCATATCAGGTGGCTGCAATGGCTTGATTTCAAATTTGTCCGAACTGTTCCCCACTATGGGGTTCAGGGACTTCCATTCATTGAGTTTGTGAGGTACCGAAATGTGTGACTTTGGGATTACAGCGGCGGTAGCCATCGGGGCTGCTTCGGCTGCGGCTCAGGCTGATGCCCAGAACAAAGCCGCAAAGGAACAGAATGCCTATAGGGCCCGTCTAGGGGTCGCAGGCAATAAGCAGTACCTCCAGAACGCTGAGGCAGTCATCCGGGATGTGGGCTCACAGGTCGATCAGACTGTCCGCCAGAACATCGAACGCTCTTCTGCGGTCCGGCAGGAACTAGAGGGGATCTCTCGTAACGCCCGTCAGGCCAAGGCTACGGCGACTACGGTGACTGCTGCTGCCGGGGTTGAAGGTCGTAGTGTTGATCTCCTCCATGCTGAGTTTGACCGCGATGTCTTGGAGTTTGAATCTGCTGCGCTCCGAAACCTCAGTAATATGCGGACGCAGATGGGTATGGAGATTCAGGCTATCTACGCCCGTGGTCAGAGTGCCATCAATGGTGGCTACCCAGCCCCGCTGCCGCCTGCTGCTAACCCCAGCCCATGGCTCCCGCTGATCAACGGTGTTACCACGGGTATCAGCACCTATAGTGCCCTCCAGTCGTTCCGTACTCCGGATGGTGTGGGGGCTCAGGCAAACCAGACAGTAACCCCTCCACCCCCTAGTGGACTCATTCCCGGGGTTCGCAGCGTTCCTCCCGGACCATAATCATGGCTAAAGCACGACCCACCCTTGGCGTAACTGCCCAACCAGTCAGCACCTTTATCCAGCCCAACCAGAATGCGGTGGCTGCGGAGTTGTATGACCAGCAGACGGTCCAGAACGCTCTTCAGTTTGCAGAAGCCTTCAGCAACCTGTCGGTGAGCGCGGCTCGTCTTGCTGGCGGTCTGAAGCAGGAATGGAACGAAGAACAGGTCCAGCAGGGTATGGATCTGGTCAACAAGAGCCGGAAGTCTTACCAGCAACTGGTTCAGTCTGGTGAGATCAAGCCCACGGAGAACCCGTGGTTTGCCATCGGTGCCCAGAAGGCTAGCGGATCCATTGAGGCCATGAAGGCCCGGGTTCACTTTGAGAGCCTGCTTGAGCAGAAGGTTGCCGAAGACCCGTCGTTCCTTGATGACCCCCGGGGCTTCGATGCCTTCGCCTACCAGTACACGCAGAATGTCAACCAGTTCATGGGCGATGCGTCATACATGAGCAGGGCCTTCTACGAGTCGTTTAACCCTTTCATGGGAACGATGCAGGCCAAGCATGAAGGCCGCGTCATTGAACACAACACCCAGAAGATCCTGACGGGGGTGGCTTCAGAGGTCCAGCGGGCGGCTCAGGATTGGACCAGCCCTAATCCAACGGTCAGCCAGCAGGCCCTAACGACACTTCAGACCCGCCTTGATGAGATGGTCAATCAGGGTGTCGCCTCTAACCGCGTCAACAACGCTGCTGTGGATGCGTTGGTTGAACTGATGGCGACCTCGGATGACCCCCGGGCTGCGCGGGAGATGTTCAATGCCATTAAGTCCGGTACTGGTTCGCTGTCCAGCACTCAGTACGCCAAGACTCAGATGGCGATGAACGCCTCTAAGATCCAAGCCAACGACCTCCGGATGTCCGCCGAAGAATCGAAAGTTTTGGCAGCGCGGATTGAAAAGGACCTGACTCCCCAAATCGTGTCTGGTGCAATAACTGTGGAGCAGGCCGAAGCAGCCCTTCGGGAAGACTTTGCTCAGGGCAAGGTGCGGATCAATGCCAACGAGCAAGAGTCCAAGATTGGCTACTTGCGTTCTTTTAGCGCGGCTGCTATTCGTGAGCGTGAAACACAAGTAAAGACAGAACAGAACAACGCTTTCTGGGAACTGGTTACTCTTGCAGCGGATACCGACGGTGTTGAGGACCTTGATGCACGGCTTGGAGAACTCAAGCAGCGTGTTGGGGCTATTGGTCTAGACCCTGAGCAGTTGTATAAGGGCCGGGAGTTGCTGGATCGGATTACCGAACAGGCCAAGAAAGACCGTATGCTGGCTACGGCAGACGCTCAAACCAGCGAACTTTATCAGTTGGCTCTAGATGCCAAGAATGCACAAAGTGACGAAGAGGCTTCTGCGGCACTTAAGAAGTATAAGGAGCGTATTGAGACTCTCGGATTGTCTCCTGAGCAGCGGTTTAAGGCTGAAGAGATGTTTGCAAAGGTTCAAGACGATACCTTTGAAGCCCAGTCCATTAGGAACATCAATCACGCCACCGCCATTCTCTGGAACGGTACTGGGAATGGCGACGGAATCCTGCCCACTTTGGACCGGGAAGTTAGTGAGTCCCTTAAGCCAAACAGCAACTTTGTTCCCGGATTCGCAGAAGCCCGCCAACAGTACGATACCTATCTGACGCAGACCCTTGGTCTTACCCCCGATGAAGATAAGTACAAGAAGGGTCTTGCTCAGGCTTACACGAAGATCCGGGACTCTCTGAAGCAGTATGAATCCGCATACCTTCAGAGGGCCACTACCCGGGAAGAGGCTGCATCAGTTAGGCAGCGGTTCCTAGCCATGCGTATGGGTCTGGCAACGCAGTTTGACGATGCTCGGGATGTCGCTCCAGCCTTCAAGGGGCTGTTGAGTGAGATGAATCCACAGGTCGTTGAGAAGGCTGGCGTTGGTGAGGTTGGAGCCCTGCCGTACACCGAAGACATGGTGATGGCTTATATGCTGGCTACCGAAAACAACCAGAACCTGTCCAAGATTCTTCCGGGTGGGGAAAACGGTAAGGCCCTGATTGCTCAACTGGACTATGCTGTGGACCGTATTCGGGCTGGAGAAAAGATCGGAGATGTGGCTCGGGATGTCTCTAGGTTGATGTCTTTCGGCGGCGTGTCCAAGATCGACTACTTCGATAAGATCAATCCCGTCAAGTGGATGGATACTGATGGGTCTGATCAACAGACTAGGGAAAACATTCGGGTATCATACGCAGAACTTAGGGAGGCTGTTGCGGCTACTTCTCGTTCTGGAGCCTTTGAGCCCGATGCTGGTACCTATCTCGACTACGAATACCGTAGGCATTACGCAACGGAAGTAAGCAACAATCCCATGGCATCCCGTAGTGCCCACAAGGTCGCTATGGACAAGGTCATGGAAGAGAATGTCTTTATCCGTGGCTCTCTGCTTCCTAAGCGGAACCTTGGTCCTAATCAAGATGAAGTGTATCTTGAGGCGTGGCTCCGGGCCAACTACCCCAACAACCCTAATGCAACCTTGGTTGTCGTGTCGCCCCCGGGGGCAGATCAGGTGTTGATGGCTGTGCGCGAGAACGGAAACGCCGTCAGCAGCGGCCTTATCAGGGCTCAGGACATCAAGATGGATAATGCCCTGTTTGCTCAGACTGTTGATGAAATGCTGAGGGGAAAGACACCGCGTCTGCCTCCCTTGCTAATTAAAACTAAAGGACAAAGATCGTCGCTTCCGCTGTGGCTGGATGAGTGGCTATACGCTAACTAAAGCAAACAACTATAAACCATGGCTGAACTAACTTTCTCAAGTCCAATCTTTACTCAGAGTGCCGAAGAGATGGCGGCTGAACGAGCCATTCTCAACCGCGATGGGATCTATGACCCCAACTTTGAGATGCTGACTTCAGATGCCCGTGAACGAGCCTTGTCGGGGGCTGTTCAATCGGGTATGGGTAGTGCGATCTACCAGACGGTAGAGGGAATCTATGACTGGTTTTCGGACGAGATAAAGGACCCTCTGAACTTCTCAAGCATCAACGAAGTCGGCCCCGGCTCCCCTGTTACCTATTCGATGGGTAACAACAAGGAGGGACTGCAAAGGGATCTGGACACCATTCCGGCAAAGCATTGGCAGTATGTCCTGTCGGCTTCCAGTTACAACGAGTATCAGGACCGCCTTGAGTTTGTCCGCCGTGGTATGCCGCAGGCGCAAGCGTCCACTATTGGCCTCGCTACGGGTCTTGTGGCCGACATTGGAATTATGACCTTGGGTGGGTACCTTGCAGAGCCTATTGCCTTGGCTGGCCTTGGCACCCGCACTACAATGGCTGGCAAGGTGGCTTCACGGTCGTTTGGATCGTATGGTGCCCAACCCGTTGCTGCCGCTGCCGCAGAAGCCGCCAATGCTGTGTCTCGACTGAGCCTTGGAGCAAGGTATACGGCTGTGGGTGTTGGTGAAGAAGTCGTTTACCAGTTTGCCCGACAGGGCCTTGATCCGCTGTACGACCCCTCCTTTGGCGAGGTTGTCCAGAACATGGTCCTGTCAGGGTCGGCTGCTGGCTTGATTGGTGGCGTAGCCTTTGGTCGCCGCTTTGTGGCAGACCAGATTGCGGATGCAGCAGAGGGCTTCTACCGTCAAGGGCAGGCGATTCTCCCGGGCGGCTTTGAGATCAACTATACGCCCTTTGCTTTCCAATCTGCCGCCTATGCGGATCAGGTTCTCGCTAGTGCTGGGGGCCGTACTGCTGATGAAGCCTTGCAGGAAGGTGCTGAAGCGGGCTTCAAAGAATGGAGTGGACTTCCACAAGAACTTCCTCGTCTTGATGGAGCGCAAGCAGCAGCCTTTGAAGTGGCCTTGGCTACCGGAGCCCAGCCGACCGTAGACACTTTTAAGGCGATTGGTCGCGCCATGGTCACAGCGGCTCGTACCAGTCGAGGAGGTGGCTTTGCGTTCAACAAGCGATTCTGGGAAGCCCTGAGTGATGAGGTTGGTGAGGAGGTTGCTTCTAAGTTCCGTCCTCTTCAGCAGCGGTCGGTGATCAACGGAGCAGACAAACGCTTCGATGCCCTGTATGAACGGGAGTTCCTTGTTGACGATGTGTGGTCCCTGTTTAACACGGGTCGGTGGCGTTCGGTCCAAGACGCGCCTAACTCTCTGGTCTTCCGTGTTCTGGACGAGATTCGATCCCGTGGTGGTACGGTAACTCGTCAGGTTGTCAATGAGGTGGTGAACGACCTTCGTGAACTGGCTAAGAATCCACCTACCCGGACCAACGCCAAGGGTCGAGTAGTTGTCGATACCTATGGCCGTAAGGCTGCGGTAATCGAAATCATCAACAAGCGAACTGGGGCTGTTGAGGTCGGTAGCGCAAGTACCGCGGCCCGCCGTAAGGGTCGTACTACAAAGCCTATCGATCTTCCGGAAAGCGTCCTGAAGCGTCTGTCAGCCACCGCCACCAGTAAGACGGTCAGGGCGGCTGCTGTGGCTGGAGGTCCCGACACCGGAGGTTCGCCTCCGACGATTACCAGCACCCCGGGAACCTTTGATGGGGTGCCTAAGAAGTTGTCAACTTGGTTTACCGAACGCATTCCCCTGCTTTCTCCCCTGCTGAATCAGGCGGCTAGGGCCATGGAGTCGGAGAACGGTGCCGTTCGGTTGATCGCTTCGATGGCCTTCAATGCCCGTCGAGCGACTGAATCGGCTACCAAGTACACCATTTTTGAGGCTGGCAGTCAGATCCTGCATTCCACCATGTTCACCTTCATGCGTGGATACCGCAACTCGTTTGTGCGGTTTGCCATGGGTCGTGGAACTGAGGACATTGCAGAAAACGCAGGTACGCTGCTGGACAACTGGAAGTACGCCTTTGGCAACAAGGATCTTCGGACCCAGTTTAACCGCCGGGTTATGAAGCAGATGCGTTCTGGCAACTTTGATGACACGGTGTCGGCTGTAAATGACGCTGCCCGGGGCTTCAAGGAGATCTTTGAGAAGATCCACAACATTGCCTTTGAGGCTGGTGTGGCTGGATTCACCAAGTCTGCTGTCGTGAACTATGTCCCCCGTCTGTGGCGGTTCGACATGATTCGACGCTTGGCTACCACTAGCGAAGGTACTGAAGCCCTGACTGGTCTGATTGAGCAGGCCATTGCCAAGAACGGACGCAAGGTTGTTATTGATGGGGTCGAAGAAACCTTTACTGGCGATGTCAAGGCTGCTGCCAAGGTCTTCACGGAGCGTCTGATCAGCATTGCCAAGTCCACCGAGAATGCTCCTATGACCGAGCAGGATCAGGAACTGGTGGAGGCCCTTGGGGACCTTCTTGGCCCCCTGAAGGCTAAGACTGGCAGCAGGACCCCCTTTGGTCGTTCTCGCATTCTGCTGGACGAGTCGGCTGAGATCACCACTACTGGGGACCTGTTGGGCAACGGTCGAAACAACCTGTCCCTTGCAGACCTCTTTGATGATGATCTGCCCAAGGTGTTCCGTAAGTACATTACCTCAGTCATGGGGGCCGTCAACGAGCGTCGGTTGATCAACGGATTCAACGACTACTTGGCTGCAAACGGCTTCAAGGGCCCCAAGACGGTGGTTGATGGGGTCGAGATTCAGGAGCCGCTGAAGGTCAGCACCGTCAATGAGATGCTGGACACGGCTCGTAAACTTGGTGGTGCAGTCGAAGAGGGACATCTTGAGGGCCTGAAGGAAGTCATTGCCGCCCTGCGGTATGAACCTATCTACTCAGGAGCCCCCAAGTTTGGCGACAAGGCCATGTCCTTGTTCATGCAGTACGGATACCTGACTACTGGTGGTCAGTTCGGCCTTGCAGCCATCAGCGAAGTTGCCCGTATTGTCGGTACCTTGGGAGTCCGCAGGACCTTCACGCAGTTGCCTGTGTTGGCTGAAATGATCGCCAACTACAAGAACCTTGATCGTCCTGCTCAGAACTTTGCATCCTTCTTGGACGCTTGGTTCTCGCCCTCCACCGACCGCTTGCGGCGAACCTTCATGGACCCATTGGGGTCTACTGAGTACACCGGACCCTTCCAGAATGCCGTGCGTGGGGCCACGAACCTGATGTCGGACATCTCTGGTCTGGCCCCGATCAACAGTTTTACCCAGCAGTTGACTGCGGCTACGGCCCTTCAGCATCTGTTTGAGTTGGGTTCTGGAGCCCTCAAGAAGGGTCTGGATGTTGGGGCAATCCGTAGCCTAGGTCTAGAGCCCGATGAATACAAGAAGTTGGCTGAGTGGGTGGCCTCTAACGCCGAACTCAAGGACGGATTCTTGGGCAAGCGCGTTGTCGGCTTGAAGAACATGGATGCGGTCGAGATGGATCAACTGAAGAAGTTTGTGGATCGCATGGTCCGCACCCGCATTCAGGATGTTCCAACCCGGGGTGACTTCCATAAGATGGCTTTCACTTGGTGGGGCCGTCTAGTTACTCAGTTCTCCACCTTCAATATGAAGGGTATCGACAACTTCCTGATCCAGAATGCTGGACGAGTGAAGCAGGGTGGTGGGCTTCAGGTAGCCAAGGAAATCACGGCTACCGCCATGCTTGCGGGCCTGATTGGCTACGGGCGCAACTATGCTGACTGGTGGTCCTTCAAGCAGTCTAGGAACTACGAGGAAGCCAAGAAGCGAGAAGAACTGCTGACTCTTGAGGGGGTGGTTCGTGGATCGTTCTCTGGGCCTTCAGAAATGTTCCTGTTGACCAAGGGAGCCGATGCTATGTGGGGTCTGGTCGATAAGGATCCCCTGTTCGCTCCCTATCGTTATTCGGGCCTGAGTGCCTTTGGCTTCCCCGGCGAAACCACCATCAGGAACGCTACTGGAGTCATCAATGATGCCAAGGGAGCCTTGATCGGTAAGCCGCTTGGACTGGATGTCGAACGCCAGATCACCAGCAAGACGGTCCACATGGGCCGAATGCTGTTGCCGCTCCAAAATATGCCGGGTATCAAACAGTACCTGAATATTCTGGAAACTGAAATCTCGGACGAGTACAACCTGAACCGCCGTCAACCCCGATCTTCAGACTGAATCTAAGGAGCAAACTCATGCCTAGTTATGTCCAATACACATCTACCGCAGGCCAAGTCAACTACAACATCAGTACGATTGACGGTTGGCTGAGTCCTTCATTTTTGAAGGTCCAAATCGATGGAAGCATTCAGCAGGCTAGTGCCTATAGTCTCCAAACGATCAACAGCGTTCCAACGATTGTTCTGAACGCTGCTCCAACTACTGGAAGTATTGTTCGGATCTATCGCGAAACGCCAAGCACGACCAGCGGATTCCAGAGTGATGTGGTGGACTTTCAGGATGCTTCAGTCCTGACTGCTCAGGATCTGGATAACGCGGTGGTTGGTCTACTGCACATTGCTCAGGAAGGGGCTGATACAGGCTCTGGAGCCCTTGGGCCGACCTTGGACGGTGCCGCATGGGATGCCAACAGTAAGCAGATCAAGAGCATCACGGCTCCTTCAGAACCCGGAGATGCCGCCACGAAGAACTATGTCGATACCTTGGCCCTATACGGCAAGGCTCAGACTGTTCCTCAGACTTGGGAGTTTGTGGCTACTGCTGGTCAAACCACTTTTAACCTGAGTAACCTTGGTCCTGAACCCGCAGGCACCGTGGCCGATATGTATCTGGTCATTGTGGACGGCGTTCTGTACTCTCCAGAAGACTACTCGTTCGGTGGGGTCAAGGGGTCGATTACTCTGGTGTTCGACAGCGGCCTTAGTGCTGGGGACGCTGTGGTAATCCGAAACTTTGGGGTGGCTCGGGCTGTAGCCGATGCTCTTTCTCCGGGCAGTATTACCGAAACCTATATTGGTACCGGAGCAGTTACCGAAACCAAGATTGGTGCTGGGGCCGTAATCGAAGCCAAGATTGGTGCTGGTGCGGTTACCGAAACCAAGATCGGTGCTGGGGCCGTCACGAATGCCAAGTTGGGTCCTTTGGCTGTTCAAGAAGCGAACATTACCAACGGAGCCGTGTCTGGCGACAAGATTGCCACCGGAGCCGTTGATACAGACCAGTTGGCAACGGGTGCTGTGACCAATGTCAAGATCGAAGACAACACCATCAGCGTTGGTAAGTTGGCTACTAGCGTAACCGTGGCGACCCTTGCCGCTCCTGCCGCCGCCTTGGCAATGAATGGGCAGAAGATCACGGGATTGGCAACGCCGACCGCGGCGGGCGATGCAGCCACTAAGGATTATGTGGATACCGCTGGTGGTGGGATTCCTGCAACTGGTATTGGCGTTACCAATTTTCCCATTGGTACTTATCTTGGGGTTCGTGGTGTATCTGCCACCAATAGTTTCTTGTTTTCAACCGGAACATTCACTCCCTTGTATAATATTCCAAACAACGCTAACCTCAATGTCTGGAATGGTAGTGCGGTGACAACGCTGGCGTGGGAGTTGTATGTCAATACTACAAACTTCGGTGACTACCGCGGTTATTGGACAACGCCTCCCGCTGGATGGACGGCACTTAGTGGGACTTGGGTCCTGCGTGGATTGACTTCAGCCACGACAGGTGCCCCTCAATTTGGATTGTTCCAGAGGATCGCCTAATGCACTCCCATGACACCCCGGAAATTATGTTGGCGATTGGCCGTCTTGAGGGCAAAGTGGATGCGCTACTACAGATGCAGCGTATGCAGGAAGATCAACTCAAGAATCACGAAGGCCGTCTTCGGGAACTAGAACATTCTAAGTCGTTTACAATGGGCATTGCAGCCACCGTGGGTGCTATTGCCTCTCTTCTCACTCACGCTCTTTTTAAACTCTTTCCACAAGGATAAACATAATGTACTCCACTCAGGTCGTTAATGGTACTGTCGGTGCTACGGCTGTTGTCTCAACTACTTACATTGCCCGTGAGCGTCCCGATCAGTTTGGCGTGGTCTCGGTGCGCCATGGCGGTTCCAAGATCACTAGCGGTTTCAAGGGCACCATTGAAGGTTCTATCGATAACACCACTTGGTTTGTTATTGATGTCCTGAAGGTTGAAGATCCTGAATACGCCGCTGCTACGGGTGAAATTGATACTGGGAATCCCCTGAACTCGTGGAACAAGGTTGTTGCTCTTGCCCCCTATATGCGTATTCGCTTGATTGGCGGCGGCAACAACACCTTTAATGCTTGGATTTCCGAATAAATAACTCCAAGATACCAACAACAGGAAACCAAATACATGGCAAAGCGTTCAAAGACTACTGTGATTTTTAAGAAGACTGGCACGTCTGTGTCTTCAGTTCCAATGGCTGGAGTAAATGGAAGTACCCGTGCTGGAGTGTTTCTGCGTGATGCGGTCAATGGAACCGATTCAGTAGACATTATTACGATTGGGGACAGCAATACCGGTTTCCAAAGTGCTGGAGTTCCGGCTAGTGCAGCCTACGCTTATGGCTACACCTGCGGTCTTCATCGGGCCCTCGGCTGCTTTATGGGGATTCCGATGTATGCTACGGCACTTATTCCAACCGCTCTTGAATCTGGAAGTTCTTCGGGTCTTGACCGTGGTGATCCCATTGTTGGCGTGAACCCGTTGGGTACCAATGTTAAGTGTAATTGGCCGGGTACAGCCGATAACGGACCAGCCGGAGCAACGGGTCCTGTATCACGCTTGGAACACCGTGTGGGGCAAAGCGACGCAGACGCTATTGCTTTGAAGACAAATCTTGGTTACTCCACGGAAACAGACAATCCGGATGTAGGCTTTGGAAAGTTGCTTCCACGCTTTACCGGATTCCTTTGGGATGGTGCTTTTGTGGCAGCGGGTAACACCTATACCAGCGAAGGAAACAAGAATTTTGTTTACTTGAAGGCATCTAGTCCTATTCTCAATGCTCAAAGTCAGCCAAGCCTTCAGTACCGCTGCGTGTATGGTAAGTTTGCTTCCGGTTCTGGAACTTTTCGCACGACTGGGCTTGTTTTGACTGGCTTTGTTGCAACTGAAGGACTTATTACTCAGACCAGCGGCGGATCTGCAAACAACTGGTATGGAACTTCTACGGTAACTTTTACTGGTCCTACGGTTACCAATGGAGTTGCTGCTAGTGATGTGTGCGCTTCTTGGGATAATATTAGTCAAGGAGATCCGGTTGTTGGGCCTTTTGCAGGACTGTGGCACTCAATTTGTCGCCTCAATTCTAAGGGTTACGCAGTTAATAACTACATTTACCAAGGCGGCGCACAGAGTATTCATCTCCGAAACCGATTGGAAAGTAACGGTGGAGTTCTTGACTCGTACTTGAAAGAAATTGCCGCGCGTCAAATTGCAGCAAGCGGCTCTGGCCGTGCGATTGTGTGGATAAATGTTGGAATCAATGGGCCAGAATCAGGAGCCTCATTCATCACCAACATTACGGCTTGCATTAATAAGTTGATTGAACGCTGGGAGGCTGTTGGTAACAACGCCAACAACCTCGCATTCATTATTAGCGCAAGTCACCCTGCTCCTGCTGTTTCTACTTGGGGTACTGCTAGGGCAACCACGGTTGCGGCAGCGGCTACTGTGGCTACAAATAACGCTTCAAAGGGCGTTGTTGCTGTCGATGTTGCTCAGTTTTACAGCGCACAGGATCTGTTAACTGGCGGTGTGTCTGGTTCCATCATGTATGATGCTGCTGGTCAAGCCCACCTTCGTGGGTTTAACGACCAATCAAACGGCTATGATGCTGTGGCAACTGCTATGATTAGTGCTGTTTGTAGTTATGTGTGAGTAAGCCATGAACAAAGACATCCTTGAAGCAATCCACTCGGCTCTTGCTCAAGAGTTGCTGCGAAAGATCCAGAACGGGGATGCGACCCCCTCGGATCTTAGCGTTGCCCGTCAGTTCCTCAAGGACAACGGCATTGATGCGGCTCCTGATGCCTCGCAGCCCATGCTGAATCTTGCCAAGATCATGCCCTTTGACGAAGAAGAAGCCGCTTGAGTGAACTAGAACGCAAACTGAAAGACTTCAGGAACTTCGTCTATCTGGCGTGGGACCATCTTGGGCTACCAGAGCCCACCCCTATCCAGTTGGATGTAGCCAAGTATCTCCAGAAGGGGCCCCGTAGGCGTGTCGTGCAGGCATTCCGTGGGGTAGGCAAGAGTTGGCTCACTAGTGCCTATGTGGTCTTCAGGTTGCTGCACGATCCCAAGTTGAATGTGCTGGTGGTGTCTGCCTCAAAGCAACGAGCAGATGACTTCAGCACCTTTACCCTGAGATTGATCAACGAGATCCCTATTTGCCAGCATCTCCGGCCTAGGGAAGACCAGCGTAACTCCAAGATTGCCTTCGATGTGGGCCCTGCTCCGGCTTCTCAGGCCCCTAGTGTCGTTTCTAAGGGAATCACCAGCCAGATCACGGGTAGCCGTGCTGACCTGATCATTGCCGACGATGTCGAATCGCTGAATAACTCTGCAACCTTCCTGATGAGGGATAAGTTGCAGGGTGCCATTGCTGAGTTTGAAGCAGTTCTCAAACCCGGAGGGGAGGTGATCTATCTAGGTACGCCGCAGACCGAACAGTCCATCTACCACGGTCTGCACGAAAAGGGCTATGACACCCGTGTCTGGCCCGCTAGGTACCCCGATTCCCGCCTCAAGACGGCCTTTGGGGACAAACTGGCTCC
>Ga0208009_1000206_pt1 | contig 16778 bp, 25 predicted proteins | sample Wag4_2014_7_16_FD_187364 | JGI IMG/M metagenome (GOLD analysis project Ga0208009, IMG submission 187364) | Fresh water mixed with fracking chemicals microbial communities from Ohio, USA - Utica-2 Time Series FC 2014_7_16 (SPAdes) (version 2) ...
GTCGGCGACCATCGCCGCGAGGGCGTCGATCTGACCAGCGTTGATGAATTCGCCGCGGGCATCAGCCTGGGCAACGACCTTGGTGAAGGCGTCGAACATGGAAAGACGGAACTGAACGTCTGACCCGCAATGTAGGCAAGGGAACGGAGAGGCCGTGAGGCTGCCGCTGCCAGGATCGCCTGAGTTCCGTCCCATCCCCTATGGCTGCTGACCCGCTGAGCTGGTCGGAGCTCGAAGCCCTCGTGGTCGAACGGCCGGAACGCTGGGGAGAGGACCGCAGTGACGGCCCCACCAGTGCCCAGGCCAGGCTGCGCCTGTTTGGCCAGCCGGAGAGCCAGGTGCGGGTGACCCTGTATCGCGATCACCACGCCTGGTGCCCCTATTGCCAGAAGGTGTGGCTGTGGCTGGAGGAGCGCCGGATCCCCTATCGGGTGGAGAAGGTGACCATGTTCTGCTACGGCGAAAAGGAGGCTTGGTACAAGCGCCTCGTGCCTGCCGGCATGCTTCCGGCCCTGGCCCTCGATGGCCAGCTGGTGACCGAGAGCGATCGGATTCTGGAGGTGCTGGAGCAGGCCTTCGGCAGCCTGGGGCCGGGGCTGGCCGATCCGGCGGTGCTGCCGTTGCGACGCCTGGAGCGCCTGCTGTTTCGGGCCTGGTGCCAGTGGTTGTGCGTTGCCCACGGCGGCCGGGGCGATGCCGAGGCCCGGGAGCAGTTCCGCCGCTGGGCCGCCGCCATGGAGCAGGTCCTGGCAGCCAGCGGCGGACCCTTCCTCCTGGGGACAGCCCTGAGCACAGCCGACCTGGTGTTCGTGCCTTACGTGGAACGAATGAATGCTTCGCTCGCTTACTACAAGGGCTATCTGCTTCGGCAGGAGCACCCAGCGATCGAGCGTTGGTTCAGTGCCCTGGAGGCGCGCGACACCTACCGGGGCACCCAGAGCGACTTCCACACCCACTGCCACGACCTGCCCCCCCAGATGGGCGGCTGCCATGCCAACGGCAGTGCCAGGCAGAGCCAGCTGGCCCTCAGGATCGATACCGGACCCTGGCCGATCCTCGATGGTCCGCAGGCCGACCCGGAAACCAGTGAGCCCAGGCCGGAGGAGGCCGGCGCCATCGCCCTGGCCCGGGTGCTGCGCCATCGCCACACCCTGCTGCAGCGCAGCCCGCTCGGTGCGGCCAGCTTCGATCCGGCCCTGCGCGCGGCGCTGAGCCGCCTGGCCCTCGGAACGGCAACGGCACCGCCGGGGGGCAGCGCCGCTGGCCTGCGCCATCTGCGCGACCGCATCAGCGTGCCGCGCGACATGCCGCTGCACGCAGCCCGAGCGCTGCGCAGCGCCCTGGAGGCGACGGCCGCGGCCGATCCGCTCAGCCCCGGCGAGCAGGGGGAGCCGATCCCTCAGCAGCATCGCCGCGATCAGGATCCGCGACCCTTTCTGACCAACGCGCCTAGCGTCTGATCAGACCGCTTCGGCACATGCCCTCCTCCAGACCGTCGCTCGTCAAGGCCTGTGGTGCAGCCCTGCTGGGGCTGGGGGTTGCCGGCCCGGTCCTGCTGGGCCCGGTCCGCGCCCAGGCGATCGAACTGCGGGGATCCACCGTGTTCCTGCGGGCACCCTGGAAGGTGGATCTGATCAGCTACACCACCACCGTGGGCCAGACCTGGGCCGAGTACTTCTTCACCCTTGAACTGCCGGCCGACGCCGGCGCCTCCCTCGGGGAACTGCTGATCCGCCAGACCCGGGGTGTCGACACCGATTTCCCATTCAGCGCCGACCAGACCCGCGCCTTCGTGGGCCGGCCGCGGCGTCAGGGAGCGGCGATTCCCGTCACAGCCCAGTTCTCCCAGCAGGAGCGGTTGATGCGGGTGCAGTTTCCCCAGCCCGTGCCCCCGGGCACCACCCTCACCGTGCGCCTGCGGCCCTGGACCAATCCCGGGGCTGCCGACACCTACATGTTCCAGGTGACAGCCCTGCCAGCCGGTCCGAACCCACTGGCTGCTCCCGTGGGCTTCGGCACCCTGCGGATCTACCAGCAGGAATGGCGCTGAGCCTCAGGCCGGCAGCAGCGACGAGTGATGGTGCACCAGCCGCCAGGCCTCTGGACCGTGGCGGTAAATCATGGTGTAGCGGGCCAGCACGTCGCCGTTCTGCTCGCCTCGCTGGTCATGGAAGGTAAAGCGATAGAGCCCGGCATCCACCACCTCATTGCAACCGGTCAGAACCTGACGTTCGATCACCTCCGCGCTGGGATGGCGCTGCAGAAACCCTGCGAAGTATGCGGCGATGGAGCGATGGTCGTGACGCAGGTCTGCCGCCAGGGTCGGGAGCAGCAGGGCGTCATCGGCATAAAGCGCGGCGACAGCCTCGGCATCGCCGCTGGCCACCGCCTCAGCCCAGCCCTGAAACAGCGTCTCCACACCAGCTGCGTCGATGGGAGCACAGGCCTGGGCCACCGTCGGCAGGGACCAGGCAGGAGCTGCGCCAGCCAAGACAACACAGCCCAGACTCAACAGTGCGGCCAGAAACCCGGCCAGCGCGGGCCCAGCCGCTGCAGCGATCCCGTTCAGCAACCGGGAAAGCGGAGGGTGCGCCAGGTGCCGCTGGCGGTGCTCACCTCGACGCCGATCTCCACCGGCTCCAGGCCGACCCCGAACTGGTCGTGCCACCAGCCCATCGCTTCGGTCCACGCAGCATCCAGAGATTCGTAGTGATCGTCGAGCACGGGGTGAGGATCCCCCCGTCCATCCACCAGCCGGTAGAGACGCAGAGAAGGGTGCTGGGCATGGGCCCGGCTTGCCGGAAGTCGGACAGGCGTGCTGCCGGACTGGCGAGGGTGGGCCGTAGCCATTTCGTGTATCGCGCATCGGGAATGAAATCATGGCTGCTGTGCCAGCCAGAAACTGTCACCTTCACAACATCTCCTTGTTGCTGCCCCGTCCCGCAGCGGTTTCACCATGGGAGGCCGTCCACACGGAAGGTGGGCGTCGCCGGTTCGTCAGGAAGGAAGCCGAGGGCCAGGCGCTCAGGCCAGATAACGACGGATGCAGGGGCGGCACCAGTACACCAGGGCAGCCGTCATCGCGATCCAGCCGAGCGCCGCCACCACCGCTGTGACCAGCCGCCCTTCGCTGAGCAGAGCCAATCTCACAATGCCGTAGGGCAAACCCAGGGCCAGGCCCATCGCCAACGCCACGATCGCCAGAATCTGACCCCAGGCCCGCCACCGCAACAGCGCCACCGAAGCCACGATCCCCACAACCGCCGCAGGCAGCACACCGCCTGCCCCAACGGCAATGTGAGCCGTCTTCCAGGTGGGGTCCACCAGGATCATGGCCAGGGTGAGGGGAATCGCCAAGCTGTTCGTCACCAGGCCGATCCAGGCCAGGGTGAGATAGCCGCGCGGGGGCTCAAGCATCGCCAGCCGGGATTCGGGTGGCCCCATCGTGGGATACGACCGGCCCCAGCCCAGTCGAGCTCCTGCAGGAGGGGGCCTATCGCCTCCTACCGCATTTGTGTTGGTAGCTGCTTCGCACAGGCGCGTGGGCAAGCTGCTCTGGCAGCAGAGCCCTGTCTGGAGCCATCGGCACTGGCTGGAGCCATCGACAACGGAGTGCTGCAGCCGCTGGCGTTGCAGCAGCCGATCCAGCACAGTGGAAATATTGTGCGGATCTGCCCCTTGTCCAACACTTTCAGCAACAGGCATCACCCTTCAGACTGATTCGATGTCTCCTGCTGAATCGGGATTCGGAGCACAAGCGTCTGAGGCTTCCGGCGATGGTCAGATCCCGCGCAGAGAGCCCCGTTTTGTGGTGCCGGCGATCAGCATCAGCATCCAGGTCGACCTCCTCGTTCCCCCGGATCTTTTCGTTGGCCGCCTCTGGGATGTGAGCCAGTCGGGGGCCTGCCTGCAGTTCCCGGCCCGCTGCCAGATCCGACCAGGGATGGCGGGAGCGCTGACGATCCTTCACCCAAGCGTGGGCAGCTCCATCCACACCAGGGCAGTGCTGCTGTGGACGGACAGGCTGAAAAATGTGGTCTACGCCGGGGCCTTCTTCCAGGAGCCGGTGCGCTTTGAGCAGACCTTTCTGAAGATCCTGATGCGGTCCGCCAGAACAACCAGCTCGCTCCCGCAGCTGTTCGATCCGCAAGGACGGCTTGACGCCCTGCCGGGCGGTCCGCCATGAGCTTGGGCCCAGGCCGCTGGTTGCTGCTGACCCTGGTGTCCCTGCCTGGCTGGCCGGTGATCACCAGGGCTGCCATCCATCAACAGGCTGCGGCGGTGGCGGTGTGCGTGGTGGCACCACGGGTGGAAGCGGTGAACGGCATCGATGCCCTGGGGGTCGTGCCCCTGCCCAGCCCGCGGCTGGTGATCGTGGAGCCACTGCTGGAACTGCGGATTGAGCGGCAGGGGAAACCGACCTGGCAGCGCCGCGGCAGCCTGGACCAACCGCTGAGCACCCCGATCGACTGGCCAATGTCGCCGATTCAACCGGAGGAGCTGGTGCTCCTGCAGCTGCGCCCACGCGACGCTCCGGCCGACAGCTTCGCCCATGTGCATCTGGCCGGAGCATCCAGACAGCGCATGGAAGCAGCTGAACAGCTGGTTGAGGCTCTCGGCCGATCCGCAGCAGCCTGGCTGCGCGCCTTCGAAGCAGCTCTCGACAGCGGCGACGTACCGCTGGCCTGGGCCCTGCTGTTCCACCCGGAGATCCCCAAGGCGGCGGAACTCACCGCCCTGCAGGAGGAGGTGATTCGCCGCGGTTGCCTCGATTGATGGCCAAAGGTGCCGCCACGCTCCGCGGCCCTTCACCGCACGCCGACCAGGCTCGCCCTGGGCATCGCCTCCAGAGGGGTGGGAGGCACTGGCAAGGCTGCCTAGGGTGATGAGGATCGCTCGTCCCATCCCGAGCCACCCCATGGAGATCCATCGCCAGGGCAGCGCTCCCCTCAGCCCGGCTCAGGAGCAGGTGTTGGCCCACTATCGCGAGCAGCTGCATGAGCGGGCCCTGCACGGCGGACTCACCCCGGAGAACGTGCAGGACATCGTCAGGGCTGTGCGCGCCCACCCCGACGTGAGCTTTGAAGTGCTGGAGGTGCTGTTCGATGAAGTGAAGCGATTGCCGGATGGACAGCGGCTGCTGAGCTTCGAATGAACGGGCCTTGCCCGCGGCGGCAGCGGCAGAATTCGTGCAAAAGCTGAAATCCCTCGCATTCATCAGCCCTGGCCTGCACAATTGGGGCATGGCTTCAACGAGTCCCCAAGGCCGTTACCGGGTTCGCCTTCAGGTGGAACGGGAACAGAGTGTGCCCCAGCAGATTCCCGCCCCTCGCTTCGCCAGCCGGGATGATGCCGAGACCTTCGCTCACCTCGTGGCCAAGGACCGCCATCAGAGCGTGGTGGTTGAAAAACTGGCTCCTGCTGGCTGCTGGCTTCAGCTCAGCACGATTGCCGGGCTGGCCGCCTGAGCTTCAGCGTGCCGCACTGCTGTCTCGCGTGATGGCCACGATGTCCGGAGCGAACACAAAGGTGAATTCGTCCAGACACTCAGCCTGACCGTCGATCGCCACCACGCCCCCGGCCACGAAATCGATCAGGCGCTGAGCCTCCTGGCGCGGCATGGCTCCGGCATGCACCAGCACGGTCTGGAGTTCGCGCACGGCCTGCACGATGGCCTGGGCATCCTCGAAGCAGGTGGGATGGAACACCACCACCTCGGGCAACCAATCGCCGAAAGGACCTCGCATACCATCAAGCTAGTGACTTCGGCGCGGCCTGCCAGAGCTGCTCTGCCAGCAGTTCAGCACTGCGAAGCGCGCCCTCGATCCGCCCGAAGCCCGGTCCGGCAATGAAGTCGCCGCAGAGACCAAGCCGGCTCTGCGGGCAGAACATCAGTTCGGAAGGCAGGCCCGGTGCCAGCGGGAAGGCCGCACCCCAGCGCATCAGCTGGGACGAGGCAGCCTGCAGATCCAGATCGGCAAGCCAGGGTGCCAGACACTGACGCACCGCCTCCCGCAGAGCGGCGATCACCTGCTCCTCCCGTCCCTCTTCAGGGGGATGGGGCAGGAGCCGGGCCGCAGCCGAGCGGGAGCCGACCACATCGAGGTGATCGGCGGCGAAGGCCGCGCTGGAGTGAGCGACAACGGAGCAGCGTCCATCGGCCAGTGACTGAATCGTGAGCCGCCGCAGCCCCCAGCGCTGCTGGGCGGAGGCGTCGAAGTTCACCAGGGCGAACGGAAGTGCCCGCCAGATGTCCGCCTGATGGGGCTCGAAAACCATCATCAGATTGGTGCGCGCCTCAAAACGGATGCCAGCCAGGCAAGCGAGCACATGATCGAGCTGCAGGTCGGCCAGACCAGCCGCCACTCGGGCCAGGGGCACCTCTTCCCAGCCAAGCAGCAACTGGCTGCGGGGGTGGGCCAGCAAGGTGCCGGTCAGTACCAGCCAATCCGCCTCCGTGAGCAGGGTGCCGTCTGCTGCAAGCAATCGCCAGGGCCCCTCGGGCGAGCGTTCCAGGCTGCGCACGAACGTGCCGTAGTGCTGCTCGATCCGGGCATCGCCGGCCAGGTGGAGCAGCCCCTGGCTGAGCTGGTCCATCCCGTCGTTCCCCCGAAACAAACGCCCCATGCCCAGGGCATCCGCACGGCCGATGTTGAGGCGCGATTCGCCCTCCAGCATTGCCACCGGCGCTGACCAGGGCGACAGCCAGCCCCCCTCCAGCAGAGGATCCAGCAGAGCAGGGCTGGGACCGGCTGTGATGTTGAGCAGCGGCGCGCCGTGGTCGATCACCAGCAGTCCATCGGATCGGGTGCGGCGGCTGCCCGCGCGACCCCCTGCCCCACGGCCTGTCTCCCACAGGCTCATGGTCCCCCGCCAGCCGAAACGGCCCAGCTGAGCGAGCAACGCACAGCCTGCCACTCCGGCCCCGATCACTGCGAGGGAAACTGGAGCGGCTGTCGCCATCCGAGCGTCTCTGTGGCAGTAGCGTCCTAGCTGATCAAGGCAGTCATGGCCCGGTTCCTGCTGGTTCTCAAGCCCAACGGCTCAGCAGCCGGCCAAGCCCCCGCGCAGCGGCCTGAGGCGATCCTCGCAGCGCTGGAACCGGTGCTGCAGGCCCTCAACGCCGAGGTGGACCATCGCACGCCTGCGCACCTCGGGGCCCTGCTGAAACAGGGGGCTGAGATCCAGCGCATGCAGCTCTTCGCCGATGTGCAGGCCCGGGCCGATGGGCGGGCACTGGAACTGGTGCTGCTCAGCCGGGAGTCGATGGGACTGCGCGCACCGCAGACCCTGGAGATGTTTGAGCGGCTGGTGGCACTGATTGAGCAGCACATGCCTGAGATGACCGTGATCTTCCGCTCCGACCGCGACGGCCCGCTGCCCTGAGCCGCAAGAGCGGTGGCGCGCGCCTTTAATAATGACTTAAGATCTTCTGTGAAGGTCCAGCGGGCTGATCCCCCTTTTTCACCTGCCCATCTGCCATCCATCAATCCGCCATCCATCAATCCCCACCCGTCCTTCCGATCGGTCCATTCCCAGCCATCCTTCCGCACCAGCAGTACCTGTATGGCGGAATCAGAGCACAGCCTGCTCCTGGATCTGGGACACAATCGCCGCTGACCTGCCCGAAACGTTTCGAAAACGTATCCTCTCTTCTGCCATCCCCGGCCGTGAACGACAACCATCCCGTGCTTCAGGCTCTTGATGCTGAACGGGAAGCCCTGGAGACCGCCTACCGCCAGGAGCCCAATGAACACACCCGCTACCAGCTGGTGCGCCTTGAGACCCTGATCGCCCAGTGGGCTCCCCAGCGGACTCTCCCGAACTGACACCTCGGTAGATTCCGTCTGGTTCCTGCTCAATTGATGGTCCGCCGTCGGTTCCGGCTGATGGTGCAGCTGCTGCGGCGGTGGCGCTATACCCTCACCGTTCCTCAGTTCACAGTGATCACCGGCCTGCTCGTGATCGCCGCTGGCACCCTTGTGATGGCCTCGCCGTTGTGCTCCAGCGACGATGTGGGCCTGTGGGAGGCCCTCTTTACTGTGATCTCAGCGATCACCGTCACCGGTCTGTCCGTGATCGTTGTCGATCGCGACCTGACGATCTTCGGCCAGATCGTGCTCTCGGGGCTGATCATCACCGGTGGGCTGGGCCTGATGGCCATCACCACCTTCCTGCAGGGGTTTGTTCAAGGCCACGGCGGTCTGCGCAACCGTCTTGACAAAGGTCGGGCCCTCGATGAATTCGGGGTCGGCGGCATCGGCCCCACCTTCAACAGCATCCTGCTCACCGCCGGCTGTGTGATGGGGGTGGGCACCATGGTGCTTTACGGCTTTGGCTTCACCGACATCGAGGACCCGCAGCGGCGGCTGTGGGCCTCGCTGTTCCACGTGATCAGTGCCTACAACAACGCCGGCTTCGGGCTGTGGGCCACGAACCTGGAGCGCTACCGCGACAACACCACGGTGAATGTGGTGATCGCCGCGATGATCGTGATCGGCGGGATCGGCTGGCGGGTGATCAATGACCTCTGGATCAACCGGCGGCGCCTGACGCGCCTCAAACGCCTGAGCCTGCACACCCGGCTGGTGCTGCGCAGCACCGTGCTGCTGATCATCATCGGTGCGCTCGGTCTGCTGTTCACCGAGCACTTCGGCTACGAGGCCACCGGGATGGGCAAGCTGTCGCTTTGGCAGAAGCTGCAGATCAGCCTGTTCCAATCGATCACCACCCGTACGGCTGGCTTCAACACCATTCCCATCTCCGCCGAGACGATCACCGATGCCGGGCTGCTGCTGATGATCGTGCTGATGTTCATCGGTGCCAGCCCCGGTGGCACTGGTGGCGGCATCAAGACAACCACCTTCGCCACCCTGATGGGAGCGACCCGCTCCACCCTGCAGGGGCGGGATGAGGTGGTGATCCACCAGCGCCAGATCCCGGACATCGTGGTGTTGCGGGCTATCGGCGTCACGATCGCCTCGCTGCTGTTCGTGCTGCTGATGGCGCTGCTGCTCGGCCTGGGGCCGACCAGCGGCGGTGCTGCCAGCGGAGCCACATTCAGCTTTCTGGAGAAACTGTTCACCTGCATGTCGGCCTTCGGCACCGTCGGCCTGGATCTGGGCGTGACCGCCCAGCTCAACCACTGGAGTCAGCTGGTGCTGATGGTGGGCATGTTCGTCGGCAGACTTGGCATTCTGCTGCTGCTCTCGGCCCTTTATGGCAGCAGGCCCCAGCCGCGCGTGGGCTATCCCCGCGAGGAGCTGTACATCTGATCATGCCTTGAGCCAACCCATTACAGAAGAGCGACCCATGGGCAACTGGTGGCACTGGAATCCTGCTGAAGGGGTAGCCCGCGGCGGCTTCGCGGTGATCGGCGTGGGCCGATTCGGCAGCGCCGTTTGCAGTGAGCTGATCAAGGCCGATGCCGATGTGCTGGCGATCGACAGCAGCCAGAAGGCGATCGACGAGGTGCGCCAGCTTGATCCAGCCATCCAGGCCCGGGTGGTGGATTGCACCGATGAGGAAGCCCTGCGCGAAGCGGGCGTGCTCGATGTGGAAACCGTGGTGGTGGCGATCAGTGAGCCAATCGCGGCCAGCATCACCGCCACCCTGATCGTGAAGGACAGCGAGGGGAGCCGGGTGCGGCAGGTGATCGCGCGGGCCACCAGCGATCTGCACATGAAGATGCTGCAGCGGGTCGGCGCCGACCGCGTCGTTTTCCCCTCGAAGATGCAGGGGCACCGGCTCGGCATGGAGCTGGTACGCCCCAATCTGCTGGAGCGGCTGCGGCTTGATGATCGCAACTTCATCGAGGAGATCCGGGTGCCGAAGCCGTTCGTCGGCCAGTCGCTGCGGGAGCTGAACCTGCGCAAGAACTACAACGTCAATGTGCTGGCGGCAGGCCCTGATAACCAGCTCACCGTCAACCCGCCCGCCTCGCATGTGCTGGCCTCGGGCGAGCTGCTGGTGGTGATGGGCAGCAGCGAGGCCCTGGCCGCTCTGCCTGGCAGCTGAGCGACCACCACCACCAAGCACGTTTCCCGATCGGGGAATGGGATTGACCTGGCAGAATCTGAGTTTGTGATGGCTCCGGCTTGGAACTGAGTGCCAAGGCGCAATACGCCCTGGTGGCACTGATTGAACTGGCCGCCGTGCACGGGCAACCGCTGCTGCTTCAGTCTGGAGATATCGCCGGACGCCAGGGGATTCCGGATCGCTACCTGGAGCAGGTGCTGGCGGCATTGCGGCGCGGTGGCCTGCTGGAGGGGATTCGCGGCCCCCGAGGTGGCTACCGCCTGGCCCGCCCCCCCAGCCAGATCAACCTGGATCAGGTGCTGGCCTGCCTTGAAGGCGAGCGGCCAGGACTGGCAGCGGCCGAGCGCACCTCTGCTGAGTTCAGCGTCGTTGACGCCCTTGATCAGCGGCTCGCCCTGGCTCGCACCAGGATCCTGAGCCAGACCCGCCTGGACCAGCTGCTTGAGGAGCGCCAGAGCCTGACCAGCCCCCAACCCATGTTTTTCATCTGACCCATACAATCCGGCCTGGGCGCCCGTAGCCCAACCGGTAGAGGCAGGTCACTTAAAATGACCCCAGTGCGGGTTCGAATCCCGCCGGGCGCACCTCCCAGTTCCGGGACTCCGGTCCCTGATCCCACCCAGGCAAGAGGTTGGGCGAAGCCCTTGAGCAAAGCTCTTGAGCAAAGCCCTTGATCAAAGCCTTTGATCAAAGCTCTTGATCAAAGACCCCCAAACAGATCCTGGAAGAAAGCCGCTCAGGCCGGCCGGGGCTCTCAGGTCTGCAGCTCCGCTGCACCTGATCATCTCAGGGTTGCAGCATCGCCGTGTTGGATGAACCAGAGTGTCTGGGGCTATCCGGACTTGAGAATTGCATGATCCTCAGGTTGGATGGCCCGGTCAGCCGAGCCCCTCTCGGCAGCCTGGAGACCCCCCGCCCCCAGGGAGTTTCCTACCGTTCTTCGAAGCCCCTTCCGCACCGTGACCGGATTCCTGCAGCCATTCACCAGCATGCTCAGCCCCGGGTGGCTCCCTGTGATCGGGCTGACGATCGTCCTGGCGGGGGCTTATCTGGTGGTCATCCCCCTGGCGCTGATCGCCTGGATGGTGAAGCGCTGGACCGTGATGGGCAAACTTGAACGGTTCGGGGTCTACGGGCTGGTGTTCCTGTTCTTCCCGGGCCTGATCCTGTTCGCCCCGTTCATCAACCTGCGCATGGCCGGGCAGGGCAGCCGGTGACAAAGGGTCAATCACTCCTCCTCGGGCTGGCGGTGCTGGGTCTGGGTGCCCTTGGTTACGGCCTGTTCCAGGCCGGCGGCCTTGAGGGTTTCAACGCCGGCATCGCGGCCTCGGCCCTGCTGATGGTGCTGGTGCTGGGTTGGACAGCCTCCTATCTGCTGCGGGCCTTGACCGGCAACATGACCTACATGCAGCAGCGGCGCAGCTATCGCTCTGCCTACGACGCCCACACCGCCGCGGTGCTGGAGCGCAAATTCGCCGCCCTCAGTCCGGAGGAACAACAACGGCTGCTGGAGCAGCTTGCCGCGGAGCAGGAGCAGCCGGGCGAGACATAGGCTCGCAGCCGAACACGCCCTGACCCGCCGCTGCTGTGACTGCCGCCGCCACGATCATCCAGCAGCGTTTCCAGCAGCTGCGCAGCCAGGGCACCTGCGCCCTGATGCCCTTCCTGATGGCGGGTGACCCCGACCTGGCGTCCACCCGCTCCGCCCTGCTGGCCCTGCAGGCCAACGGCGCTGACCTGATCGAACTGGGCATCCCCTACAGCGACCCCCTGGCCGATGGGCCGGTGATTCAGGCTGCCGCCAGCAGGGCCCTGGCCAGCGGCACCACCCCGACCAGGGTGCTGGAGATGCTGAGCTCACTCCAGGACGAGCTCACGACCCCGGTGGTGCTGTTCACCTACAGCAACCCCCTGATCAACCGCGGCATGGAAAGCTTCTGCCGCGATGCTGCGGCCGCGGGGGCCGCCGGCCTGGTGGTGCCCGACCTGCCGCTGGAGGAGGGCGAGAAGCTCTCCACCATCGCTGCGGGGCACGGCCTGGACCTGGTGCTGCTGGTGGCGCCCACCACTCCGGCTGACCGGATGGCCCGCATCCATCAGGCCAGCCGCGGCTTCACCTACCTGGTCAGCGTCACCGGTGTGACTGGGGTGCGCACCAGCCTGGAATCGCGTGTCGGCTCCCTGGTGCAGCAGCTCAAGGGCCTGGGCGACACCCCGGTGGCGGTGGGGTTCGGCATCTCCGGGCCTGAGCAGGCGCGCCAGGTGCGCCAGTGGGGGGCCGATGGGGCCATCGTGGGCAGTGCTCTGGTGAAGGCGATGGCGGCGGCGGCGGCCGCAGGCCAGCCGGTGGGGGAGGCGGCCGGCCGTTTCTGCGCCGCACTGCGGGTCGGCCTGGACGGCTGACCCCAGCAGCCAGTACAACCTCAACGCATTCGTTCTCCTTCGCGCACGCCCCTGGGAGCTCCGCCCAGGGCGGCCAGGGGCTCAACGCCAGCGACCCCTGATGCCGCGGCCGAAGCGGGTCGGCCCCAGGCTTTCATGACCACCACACCAGCCCCAGGTCACAGCAACACTGCCCGATGATGGCGGCTGCGCAGACACCCCCTCCCGTGCTGTTGTCGTCCGCCTGCGAGCGCAACAAGGAGCCGATCCTGGCAGTGCTGCGGGACTGGCTGCCCAACAAGGCCCGGGTGCTGGAGATCGGCTCGGGCAGCGGCCAGCACGCCATCTTCTTCTGTCAGCAGATCGCCGGCCTGTGCTGGCAGGCAAGCGAGCGGCCCGAGGTCGTGGCTGATCTGCGGTCCCAGCTGGTTGCCGTACCGGGCGCCAGTCTGGCGCCGGGCTCACGCCTGCTGGAGCCGATCGAACTGGACGTGACCTGCTGCGACCACTGGCCACGGCCCTCCGAGGGAGACCGGGTTGATGCCCTGTTCAGCGCCAACACCTGCCACATCATGCCGGCGTCAGCCCTGCCCCAGCTGCTGGCTGGAGCCGCACGGCTGCTGCGCCCAGGCGGCCTGCTGCTGCTCTACGGGCCCTTCCAGGACGGTGGCGTGCACACCGCCACCAGCAACGCCGCCTTTGATGCCCATCTGCGCAGCCTTGACCCGGCGATGGGAGTCAGGGATGCCAAGGAGCTGCAGGAGCAGGCCTGCAGCCTCGGATTGGAGCCACTGGCCGATGTGGCGATGCCTGCCAACAATCGAATCCTGGTGCTGGGGCGCCGGCGATGAGGGCAACCAGCCGAAACCGTCAGCAGCCGCACCAGGCCAGCCCCCGGCAACGCGACGGAGGGTGGGGGTTCCCGGCAGAGGCATGGCCATTCGCCCCGTTCGACACCTGATCTGTGGTGCAGCCCCGCTGGTGCGCTGGCGCTTCACGGGCCACTGGGGGAGGTGGCGCTCAGCAGCGCCCTGATCCCCTCGAACAGGCGCCGGAGGGCCTCCTGCAGCGCGTCTGCTTCCAGCAAGCCGTAGCTCAGGCGCAACGTCGGCCCATGGCCACCAGCGGCTTTCGGCTCGCCCCGGGCCGGGAGCCCGAAGCTCTCGCCGCAGACCGCCGCCACCCGGTGCTCCAGCACCAGGCGCCGCATCAGCGCCTCGCCGCAGAGCGAACCGGCCGCAGACGCCTCGAGGGCCAGCAGGCCATAGAAGGCGCCATCGGGCTCCGCCAGCAGCTGCGTCGGCAGACCTTCGGCCCGGGCAGCCGCCACCGCGGCGAGCAGCTGCTGGCGACGGGCGGCAAGCGCCGCGATCCGAGGGCGGCACCAGGCAGGGCCGGCCCGCAGGGCCGCCACCGCCGCCCGTTGCATCAGCCGCGGCGGACAGATCAGCACCGTGTCCTGCACCTTGGCCAGGGCCGGCGTCAGCGCGGCAGGGGCCGCCATGAAGCCGACCCGCCAGCCGGCCATGCCATAAGCCTTGGAGAGGGATTGCAGGGTCACGGTGTGGGCGGCGGCGCCGACCAGGCTGGCCGGGCTCCAATGGGGCTCCACTCCATACACGAACTGGCCATAGGCCTCGTCGCTGATGTGCAGCAGCCCATGGCGGCCGCAGAGGTGGTTGATCGCCTCCAGCACCGCCCGCGGGATCACCACCCCGCTGGGATTGTTGGGCGACACCGTGACGATGGCGCGGGTGCGGGAGGTGATCGCCGATGCCAGCCGCTGGGGATCGGGCACCAGGCCAGCATCCACCGGCACAGGCCGGCCGCCGGCCAGCTGCACCGCCATGGCGTGATTGAAGTACCAGGGCAGCGGCAGGATCACCTCGCTGGGCTCAGCCGACGGACCGTCGCAGAGCACCTGTGCAATGGCGTTGAACGCCATGTTGCTGCCGGCGGTGACCCAGAGGTCGGCGCCTTGCAGATCCATACCGTGGTGCTGCTGCAGGCTGGCGGCCAGAGCCTCAAGCAGGGCAGGATCCCCCTGGGCGGGTCCGTAGGCATCCCGGCCGGAGTCCGCAGCCGCTCCGGATCGGCTGCCCTGATCGGCCGTGCCAGCCTCTGCCACTGCGGCCAGCACCTCCTCAGGCGGGCCCCAGCTCACCATGCCCTGGGCCAGCGACAGGGTGCCGGGAGTGGCCCGTACAAGGGCCCCCAGCTCCGGAATCACCGGCTTGAGAACGGCGCTGAGCCGGGCGGCCGGGCCGATCGGTAGGGGCGGCAACGGCACGAAGGGAGGTTTGGGAGCGCGCAGCTCAGAGGTTGTACTTCTTGGCTGCCGCAGCCTTGCAGGTCGCGGCGGCCTGCTGCTGCGACTGGCCCCTGCGCATCTCCTGCACCACGCAGTTGCAGGTGTAATCCTGCATACCGGCTGGGGCAGGCTTGCCGGAGGCCTGGATCTCCTTGTTCACCGCCTGCAGGCAGAACTTGCGGACCATGGTGTCCATCATGTTCTGCGCCTGGGCGGGCTGAGCGAGGGAGCCGGCCAGCAGCGCCCCGGCCAGGGCTGCCAACGCCCCGGATCGGGGCCGGAGCAGGGTCGGAGCACCGAGCAGACCAACCATGATCTTCAGAAAATGGGATGAAGCCCCTTTCCTACCACCAACGGGCAAAGGCTTAACGTGATCGCCGCACTTTCCCAACGCCGCCCGACCATGCGTTATGTGCTCTGGGGGACTTACTGCGCCAACGCGATCGAAAAGCGTGCCCCCTTTCGTGAGGAGCACCTGGCGGGGCTGCAGCGCCAGAAAGACGAGGGCGTGCTGATCACGCTCGGGCCCACGGAAGGCAGCACCCATGTGTTCGGCATCTACGAAGCCCCATCGCAGCAGCAGGTGGAGGATCTGCTGCGGGCGGACGTCTACTGGCGCGAGGGCATCTGGACTGCCCTGGAGGTGTATCCCTGGATCCAGGCCTTCTGAGCCGGCCGACTCAGCCGCGGGGCCAACCCGCAAGCGCCTGCTGCCACACCCAGTCCGCCACGCTTTCCACGCCGGCATCCCCCAGCACGGCCCCGTAGCCCGACATCTGTCCCAAGCCTGCCGCGGCGATCGTCGCGATGGCGGCCTGCGAATCCAACCCACGGCGGCGCAGCGTCTCCAGCTTCAGGGTGCTGCCGCGCCGGATGATGTTGCCGCCGTGGGGATGGCAACCGGCACAGGTGGCTTCGAACAAGCGAGCACCATCGGTTGTCGCCGCCTGGGCCGGCGTCGCGCCAAGCCAACACGGGAGCAGCAGACAAGACATCAGCACGATCGCCAGCAGCAGCGGCCGCAGCCTGCGCTGCAGGCTCTGGGGCTGGGCAGGCAGGTGCCTGTTGGCAACGATCCGGACCATCACTGACTCCACACCGGTCTCCGCCAGGCTGGCCATCAGTCTGCCCCGCGCCGATGCACCGCCTGCGCCCGCTCCTGCCGGACGACCTGAGCGAGATCCGGCAGGTGTATGCCGATGCGGTGCTGAGCCAGGGAGCGCCCCTGTACAGCCCGGCGCAGCTGCAGGCCTGGGCTGGGCACGCCGGCGACGCTGCCGCGCTGGCCATTCCCCTGCAGGAAGGCTTCGGGCTTGCAAGCACGGCCCCAGCTCCAACGGCCGGTCAGACGACGATTGAAGCCTTCGGCCTGCTCCATCCACCGGAGCGGCTGGCCCTGCTGTATTGCCGCGGGCGAGCCAGCCGCCAGGGCCGGGCCAGCACGATCCTGCGTGCACTGGAACAGCACGCGCGGCAACAAGGCATCCTGCGCCTGCGCACCGAGGCCAGCCAGCTGTCGCGGCCCCTGCTGGAGCGGCGCGGCTGGCAGGTGGAGGAACCCGAGACACTGCTGTTCGCCGGCGCCTGGTTCATGCGCTGGCGGATGATCAAGGTGTTGTCGGCCGACGGGGGCCGCTTCGGAGACGACGAACGTGGCTGAAGCCGACCTGCGCCAGTTCCTCAGCAAGGTGAGCCAGCTCAACACCCTGGTGGCGATGAGCGAAACCGACCCGGGCCTGCGCCGCGCCCTGCGGAACTGCGAGAGCCACCAGGAGGTGGTCAACCTGGCCCGGGGGCTCGGCCTCGAGATCGGCCGGCGCTGGGGAGATGGTCAGGCCCACACCGGAGAGGCCCCGCCGGAGTGCGCTGGGGACGGCAATCTGCTGGAAGGAGCCTGCCCGCCCCCCGGCCAGGAGGTGGTGACCGTGCTGGCCAGCGCTGGCGGCTGGCGCCTGGAGCGCATCCATTCCTGCGAGGCGGCCAGCCCGGACGGCTTCTGGTACGACCAGAGCGAGTGGGAATGGGTCACCCTGCTGCGGGGCAGCGC
>Ga0208009_1000207_pt1 | contig 16709 bp, 24 predicted proteins | sample Wag4_2014_7_16_FD_187364 | JGI IMG/M metagenome (GOLD analysis project Ga0208009, IMG submission 187364) | Fresh water mixed with fracking chemicals microbial communities from Ohio, USA - Utica-2 Time Series FC 2014_7_16 (SPAdes) (version 2) ...
TGGTGGGGCTCAGGGCGACGGTTCCGGAGGTTTCGATAAACCTGGATGGCCCGGCGGCGACGGCGTCTGTGTTGTTGGCTCGTTTACTGCACCGGAGGCTCAGACTTCATACTCCTATACAATCGGAGGTGGTGGGGCCGGAAATAACACGTCCGCAGGCGCTGGTGCTGCGGGTGGAAACAGCACGGCGTTTGGGCTTACGGCGTTTGGAGGAAGAGCCGCTCCGGGTGCAAACACAGAATTTGATTTTACAGTCACTACCGGAACCAACCAGCAAGACTGGTCACATGACCGACCATCTATTGATGCTTACCAAGCGCCGGCAGCGTTCAGTTTCGGTACGGCTCCATCAGGGGTGAGTTCGTTGTCTTATCGCGGAGGAAGTCCACTTATGTTTGGGCTTGGGCAAATGCGTCGATCACGGGCTGCGGCAGCTACCGCTGCTGTTGCGTACAGCACAGCAAGATCTTGGATGGCTGGTAGTGGCGGAGCAGCGGGCAGTAACAGCACAAAGACCTTTAATGACGGCACAACAGGCTATTCGCTGTGCGCCACAGGTGGCGTCGGTGGCGCTCTCGCTGTTCGTTACATCCAACCGTCGGCTTGAGGTAACCAATGAATACAGACCACGAACTGATGTTGGCCCTCGGTCGTCTTGAGGGAAAAATGGATGCGCTGATTCAAATGCAGCGGATCCAAGAAGAGCAGCTCAAGTTCCACGAAGAGCGAATCAGATCGCTAGAGCACTACAAGTCCTTTGCGATGGGTATTGCGGCTTTAGTCGGAGCCGTATCCTCGCTTGTCTTTTCTTACTTGATGAAGGGATTCCAATGAAAGAAACATTCGCTTCTTTGCACGAAGCACTAGCAAACGATCTTCTCCGAAGGATCCAAGACGGAAGCGCGACCGCGGCTGATCTTTCGGTCGCCCGTCAGTTCCTCAAGGACAACGGAATTGACGCCACGGCGCAGCAGTCTGAGCCGCTGTTGAACTTGGCGAAGACTCTGCCGTTCGATCCTGAATCGGAAGCCGCATGATCGACCCCAGGATCAAAGACTTCCGTAACTTCCTGTACTTGGTGTGGGATCACCTCGGCCTGCCTGATCCGACTCCGATCCAGTACGACATTGCGGACTTCATTCAACACGGCCCATCACGACGCATCGTTGAGGCGTTCCGCGGCGTAGGCAAGAGTTGGATCACGAGCGCGTTCGTCGTGCACACGCTTCTTCTGGACCCGACGAAGAACATTCTCGTCGTGTCTGCATCGAAGCAGCGCGCAGACGACTTCTCGACGTTCACGCTTCGGCTGATCCATGAGATGCCGATGCTGCAACATCTGCGCCCGAAGGAAACGCAGCGCAACTCAAAGATCGCCTTTGACGTTGGTCCTGCTCCTGCTAGCCACGCCCCGTCCGTAGTGTCCAAGGGGATCACAAGTCAGATCACGGGTAGCCGTGCAGACTTGATCATTGCGGACGACGTCGAGAGCTCAAACAACAGCGCGACGATTACCCTCCGGGACAAGCTTGCTGAGACGGTCAAGGAGTTCGAGGCCGTCCTGAAGCCTGGGGGACAGATCATCTACCTCGGTACGCCACAGACGGAGCAGTCGATTTACAACCTACTCGCGGAGCGTGGGTATGTGATCCGCATTTGGCCGGCTCGGTATCCGGACGCAAAGCGTCGGACGACGTATGGTGAGCGGCTTGCTCCGATGATCGCCAATGGGCCGGATGACATGACTCCGACGGAGCCGAAGCGCTTTGACGAGTTCAGTCTGAAGGAGCGTGAACTTGGCTACGGCCGGTCGGGGTTTGACCTTCAGTTCATGCTTGACACGACGCTGACGGACCTTGATCGGTATCCGCTCAAACTGTCGGATTTGATCGTCATGTCGCTAAACGACGAGTCGGCCCCCGAGAAGCCTATCTGGGCCGCTGACATCCGGAACGCCGTCACGGACGTCCCGTGCGTTGGCTTCAATGGGGACAGGTACTACCGCCCAATGGCTATTACGGGCTCGTGGATCCCTTATACGGGCTCCGTGATGGCAATCGACCCCTCGGGTAGGGGCGCAGACGAAACGGCCTACGCGGTCGTCAAGATGCTTAACGGCTTCCTGTATGTCACGGAGGCTGGTGGTCTATCCGGCGGGTACAGCGAGAAGACGATGAATGAGCTCGTCCAGATCGCCAAAAAGCAGAAGGTAAACCTCATCCTCGTGGAATCCAACTTTGGCGACGGGATGTTTGAGGAGCTACTTAAGCCTCACTTGATTAGACAATACCCGTGTACTGTCGAGTCAATTAGGCACAACATCCAGAAGGAGAAGCGGATCATTGACACTTTGGAGCCCGTGATGAACCAGCACAGGCTCGTAGTCAACGACAGGCTGATCCGCCAGGACTACGACACGACGGCAGACAAGTCGTCCGAAACCCGCCTTCAGTACCAGCTCTTCTACCAAATGAGCCGCATTACACGCGCTAGGGGCTCTCTTGCCCACGATGACCGCCTAGACGTCCTGTCGATGGCTGTGGGCTATTGGGTGCAACAGATGGCCCAAGACGCTGATAGGCGCATTTCCGTCCGTAAGGGCGAGATGCTCGACAGGGAATTGGAGAGGTTTATGGAGTCCGCCATTGGCCGCAAAGACAGAGGAGGGGACACATGGGTAAGCCTGTGAAGTACAACGACGACATCGAACCGCCGGATGACGACGAGATCTACATCGACCTTGTCGTCGTCACCGCTATGGCGGTCAAGGCTTACGAGGCTTTCCTGAAAGGCTCAAACGGGTCTAGCCTTACCCTCGCTCGGGCTATGAAGGAGCTTCGGGATCGACTTCCGAACGATATCGATGACCTGATGGACGATTAGCGTCTGGGGACTCACCGGACTCAGGAATGGTTTTCCGAGCCCGTAGATCTCTCCCTATTTCCCTAGAAAACGGTTCGCCGCTGGCCGGCTTCGGCATGTCTATGGGGGGGTAGGGGGGGATCTACGCGGATCTTGGAATGGAGAAAGCAACTATGAACAAACTCCGAATTACTTCGGCTTGCAAGGGTAAGTCCTTGAACAAGCCTTGGAAGACTCCAGGGGGACCGAAGAAGTCTGCGGTATGCGTGAAGTCTGGTTCTTCTGTGAAGGTTGTCCGATTTGGAGATCCGAACATGAAGATCAAGAAACACATCCCAGGACGGAGATCAAACTTCCGGGCTAGGCACAACTGTGCAACACCTGGACCGAAGGACAAGGCCCGGTATTGGTCTTGCAAGGCGTGGTGAACAATGCCTCGTAACTACAAAGAAGAGTACGAGAAGTACCACAGCTCTGAAAAGTCCAAGAAGGACCGAGCACACAGGAACAAAGTCCGACGGATGATGATCCGGAAGGGCCGTGTACGGAAGGGATCAGCACATGATGTTGATCACAAGGATGGCAACCCTCGAAACAACAAGCTTAGCAACTTGAGGATTGTCCATCGTTCTATCAATCGGGCTAAGCACTGAAAGGTTCAAAAATGTCGAAGCTTGGTGGTGGTGGTGGCGTACAGAATCCGACTCCTGATCCGTCGCAGCAGACGACTTCTCCGGGTTCTTTGCCGTACTCTTACGACCCTAAGAAGCGGAGCCAGAAGGTGTACGCCAAGGCTTCGGCTACTTTTGGCAAGCAGGCAAAGATCGGTGGTCCTGCGAACGCCCTGAAGTCGGGCAAGATGGCTAAGCCTCTGATCGACACTTCGCGCTTCAAGATCAAGAAGCGGAGCCGCTAATGGCTTTCGTTCAGACGGGGGTGAACCCCAAGACCGGTGCTGCGATCGGCTACAACCGAACGCACAAGGACCAATACCCGTCGAACAAGAAGAAGGGTCGTAAGCAACTCAAGATCAAGAAGAAGGGTTACTGATGGCATTCATCAAACAGGACAAGCCGTCCAACTTCGGCCCGACTTCGTCCAACCCATCTAGCCGTTGGGTTCCAGACAACGCCGAATACGGCGCTCAGTTTGGAGCCGAAGACGACCCGAACCGCATGGTGACCGTTCCAGAATCGACGTACGACAAGACGCGATTTGGGTACTTCAGGCAGCTCAAGGACTTCGGCTCTTTGGCCCCAATGTTGCTGTCGATGCTCCTGAGCCTCCGTGGCCCACAGTCCGTCCGAGAGGAGCTGGAAGACAATGGACAGCAAGTCAGCCGAGGAGTCCCAGACAAACTCCTCACCTCCGCAAACGTCAACCCCCTCGCAATTCGACCTCGCCGGCGTCCTGCCTGAGTTCGTCTTCATCGGTGGAATTCAAGTTCCGGTGAAACTGGCTAGGATGGCTCCTGGAGACTTCGGGGAGTGGAGGGGCTACCCAAGCCCGTCCATCACGGTCAATGGCGTCCTAGAGGCTCCTGCGGCCTTTATGACGATCCTGCATGAGGCTCTACATGGCATATCTGAGATGTATGAGCTTGGGCTGACCGAGAGGGATGTCAGGGTACTGGAGATCGCACTCTCGGACCTGTTTAGGAGGACTGAGGGGTTGCGGCATTTTGGGGAAAAAATCTGAGAAGGGTTTGATATCAAGCCAGGGGGGTCTTCCCCCCCGCCGGCCCTTCGAGCCTCGCGCGTGCGCGTGGGCGCCCGTGGGCGCGCCTGGGCGTGCGCGTGGGCGTGCGTGCGGGTGCGCGGGAGCGCGGGAGCGCGTGCCCGAGCGCGTGCGCGTGCTTCCGTGTGCGTTCGGCCGTTTTTTTTCGCAATTCCCTTGACGTGCCATCGGAATTACCTTAAAGTGATCCCGTCGGCATTCCGGCACGTTGCCGGGGCGCGCGACACTCACAAGGTTTACAGGAGTAAACACTCATGGCTCGTTACACTTCGATCGCTTCCGTTCTCGCTCTCTCTGGCCAGAGGCTCGTTGGTGCACTGACGACCGCGGCCGCGGCCTACTCGTCAGGCACGTCGGCTCTCGCCGTGGTTCTCGCCGCGGCATCGGAGCACGATGAATGCACCGGATTCGTGGACGCCGACGGCAAGGGATTTTATCGGTGGTATACGGTCAATTCGGGCGTTAAGTGTCTCTCTAAGGGACGCGTCTCTCAACTGGTTACTTTCGGCCGCTGGTTGGATGCCGAACGTGACGCGGGAACGTCGCTCGTGTCGTCGGAGTACGCTGCCCGTACCTTGCAATCCATGAGCAAGGCGAAGGACGCTGCGGCCCGTGCGGAGTACCTTCGCAATTGCGACGCTGACGAATTGCGCGAAGCGATCGCAGCATCGCTCCGCCCGGCTCCGGCCGCGTCCCGCCCGTCGTCGTCGTCGGCCGATGCCGAATCCGACGAATCGTCGGCCGAAGAGGGCGCGACGCTCGAATCCGCTCCAACGCCCGTCGCCGGGATTACTTGCGATCGCATCGCGGCCGAATTGAAGCGCGCCGTTGCGGCCGCTCTCGCGCATCCCTCCGCGGATGCCGACGGCGCGCGGCGCGTCGTCGACGCTCTCAACGAGTGTCGGCTGTTGGTTCTCGCCGCCTATCCCGCGATCGCACCGAAGCGCGGCGCGAAGGTTACGGCCTGACGAGTTAACACAAGTAAACTCGACACTCGCGCCCGCTCGGAGCAATCCGGGCGGGTGCTTTCGTTTTTGCTTCGGTCGGCCAGGATCCGCCAGGTTGGCCAAGATCGCGCCGCCGGGGCCGCGCCCGATGATAGCGGCTCAGGGCTCAGGGCTCAGTCTAGCTTCGGCGTCGCCGTAGGCTGGCGACCGCCTGGCGCTTCGTAGTCGCCCGATGATAGCGCGCGGTGGTCATCTGCGGCCGGCGGCTCAGGTCAGCAGCGGATTTAATTCCCTTGACACGTCAGCCGAATTGTGGTATAATGGACTCAGCAGCGGGGAACGTCTCCGCTCGTTTCGAGTCGTGTTTACAGGAGTAAACCATGTGCAACGAATCCTTGACCATTGAGCAGATGCGCGCCGACATGCGGGAGTTGCAGCGGCTGCAAGCGGAGATGAACGCGCTGATCGCCAAGATGAAGGCGGACACCGCGAAGTGCTGGAACTGCGGTGAGCCCAACGACGGCGACGACACCGGCCGCTGTGGCTTGTGCCGTCAGGGGGTGGAGCAATGAGCGCCACGACGGAATATCCGCGGTTCGGCTACGGGATGTACCCTGCTCCTGAATGGAGCTTGGGCCCGGACGTTGAGCGCCGGAAGGTCGCGGAAGGCATTGAGTGGGTCGATGGTCCACGACACCGCGGGTTCGTGCTCAGTAGGGAGCGGTACGACCGGATGCCCGATCACCTTAAGGCGTGTTCGTTCGATCGCAACGAGTTCTTCGAGGAAGACTGCTCGTGGTGCGCCGTCTGCATTGCGTTCCCTGAGTGCTTTGCTGACCACCACGTCGTCATGGCGTGGGAAACATACAAGCGGTGGTACAACATTCCTGGAGTGGCGTAGTTTACACGAGTAAACACGCACCTCGAACCCCGGAGCAATCCGGGGTTTTTCTTTGCCGCTCCCGGCGCCGATGATAGCCGGGGGCCGGCGGCAGGCCGGAGCCACAGGCCGGCCCTGGCCGACCAGTTGGATCGTCGCTACTACACTTGACAACAAGTGTAGTCAGTTCGCTCCATCTAATACGCTTGACACGTCAGGGGAATTATGGTATAATGGACTCAGCGGCGGGGAACGTCTCCGCCCAGTCAGAGTCCGGTTTACAGGAGTAAACACAAGTGTTCACCTACAGCATCAACCGCAACGTGTCCAAGATCGACGCACTCGTCAACGAGCGCAAGCGCGTGATCAAGGAGTTGATCAGGGACGGCTACGACTCGCTCGTCGCCGCGATCAAGTTCGACTCCGAGATCGCCGAGGTCGGCAGCGACCGTCAGAAGTTCAAGGAGTACATGGGCGTGTCCCTCCCGACGATGGAGGAATTCAACGCCAAGGCTGAGGGTCGCACCGACGCCGAGGTGTTGGAAGCCAAGCGCGCATTCTGCGGCACGGCGATGGTGCTCTACTCCATGTGGGGCAGTCAGATCATCAACTGGAAGCACCTCAGCGACGAGGATCTCTTCGGTGTGCTCCAGCACGTCCTGAGCGACTCCGTGCGCATCGTCGGCCCAACCACCGATTGCACGGAGTACATCGACCTGGCAACTTGCCAGCCCTGCTGCTGAGTCAACCAACCAATCCCCTGCCCGGACGAACTCCGGGCGGGGGTTTACAGGAGTAAACAATGGCAAACTACGTTCAAAACGTCGTTCACGTCCACGGGCCTCACGACGAAATCGAGTCCTTCCTTCGCAATGCCAAAGCGGCTGCTGCAAGAAACCAAGAGTTTGGGCGGTGCTCTCCCGAATTCACGTTCAATATGGCGGTTCAGATGCCTCCCGAGTTGCTCACCGGAGGGGCCTGGGAGGAGTGGCGCAACAAGAATTGGGGCACGAAGTGGGACGCCACAGACTGCGAACGCTGGGAGTTGCAGCACGGCTGCGCCCGCATTGAGTTCCTCACGGCCAACGATCCGCCGTTGCCTGTGATCATTGAACTCGCGCGCATTTACAAAGCGCTGCAATTCACAATCGACTTCACCGAAGAGTTTTCGCTCACACGATGGTCTTTGACCTATTCGTGGTTCAAAAAGTTCAGGGAAGTCGGCGTCGAATGGGAGCGTGAAGCGCGCTCTGAGATGCCCGTCCCTCTGTCCGAGTTCTCGTTTTCAGACTGCGAGTAAACCACCATGAAAGACCCTTGCACTCTTCCTCCCGCCTCGATCGACCACGCTAACCCCGGACGCGCCTTTGTTCCCGTCCCGTTTGATTGGCCGACGCTGTACCGGCAAGTCGAATTGATTCAAGAGTTGGGCACAATGTCGCCCGAAACGATCCGCGAATTCGAGTTCACCGGAGATCACATCAAGACGCTGTACCAGGTCGGTCAGTTCTTGAAGCACTTCGAGCGGGGAGTGTACTACGTCATGGCCGAAACGAGCACCGCCAACAGGAGCACCTACTAATGCGAAAGCCAAGGGTTTCAAAGGAAGAACTCGAAGACTTTGTCGCCGGGATCAACGAATGCCTTTACGAGCTCGGAGACGCGCGTAAGGTGCAGCTTCGGCGCGGGCCTTCATCGGAGTGGGTCGTTACCGCAGTCTCTAGGAACGACACCTCGAACGATCCGATTTACTTCGAGATGTGCCAGTATCCAGCCGCCTCTTGCTTGGCCTGGCTGCGCGGGTACTACCGCGGTCTGTTGGTCGAGCGGCGAACCTGTTTACCCGTGTAAACTCAACCCGACTCATCCGTTTGCCCCTGCGTCGCCTGTGGACGCGGGGGTTTTTTGTTTCCGCCGTGCCGGCCGATGATAGCGGTCGCAGGGGGCCGGCGTCCTGGGCCGGCCGTCGTGTAATACCCTTGACACGTCAGCGTAATTGTGGTATAATAGACACAGCGGGGGATCGTCTTCCGCCTCACAGTGTCCGTTTACAGGAGTAAACCACCCACCAACATGACGTTTCGTCACTTAGTCGTTGCGCTGTACGTCGCAATAGCCATCAGCGCAGCAGCCTACTTCCTACCGTCTTACTTCAAAAAGGATTGAAACCATGCAGTTGAACGTGCTCACAGGACGAGACATTGCCTCAGTATCCGAGGACGACTTCGTCGCAGCGTTAGCCGCGGCGCCGGCCGTCAGGACGTGGAGTCAGCTAGATTCAGTCACGGGCGGTTTGTCAGCCCCGTCCAAGATGCCAAGCCGCGCTTGGTCAATCAGCGCCAAGATCTGCCGCACGGGTAGTCAGTTGCGGAAGGTCAAGGGTAGCGTGTGCAGCGGGTGTTACGCGCTCAAGGGTCGCTACGTCTTCAAGAACGTGGAAGCGGCAATGCAGCGCCGCCTTGATCGCCTCAAGTCAGACCCGATCGCCTGGGCTGTCGGCATGGTTCAGTCGATTCGCAAGTCAGGCGACACTCACTTTCGGTGGCACGACTCCGGCGATTTACTTGGTGTAAACCACTACAAGTTGATCTGCCTCGTCGCCAAGTACACACCCGAAGTCAGTCATTGGCTCCCGACGCGCGAGAAGCAGTACGTCTCAGGCATCACGCCTCCGTCCAACCTTGTCGTCAGGCTCAGCGCAGCAATGGTCGGCGTTGCGTACACGAACAACGAGCACCCTCACACGTCGTCTGTGAGCGCCGGCGTCGGGTTCCCGTGTCACGCTCCGGACAACGACGGCAAGTGCGGCTCATGCCGTGCGTGTTGGTCTAGCTCCATCAGCAATGTTGACTACCGGAAGCACTGAAATACAATTCAAGAATGACCATCGAACCGAGAACGACGTTCATCAGCGACAGCATTTCAAGCGTAATTCAATACGCCACAACCCCAGGAGAACTCAATCGTGCAATTCCTTTCATCCATACGCTTCGCGATCCACCGTGGTGTGACCTTTATTGGATCACTGCTGACGAGGATGAGTATCTAGACCGCGTTCTCCGCCTGTGGGAGATTTACGATTCCGAAACCACTTAAACAGGAGCAATGACACATGGGACTTGATCAATACGCCTACTACCGCGTCGGAGACACGAAGCACGAGTTCGCATACTGGCGCAAGTGCTACGATCTGCACGAGTTCATGCGCGACGTCTGGATTCGACGCCGCGAGTTGCGCGAGGAGATCGATAAGGATCTCACGATCGAACAGCTCAAGGAGAGCAAGTTCAACGGCATCGAGATGCGGATCGATTACCGTCTGCTCGAAGACATCCGCATTTGGCTGTCGGCCGGCGACGACTGGTACGAATTTGGGAATCGCGTAGATGGTCGCCACATCTACGAGATCGGCAAGTTCGTTGGGTTCGCTCAGCGTCTGCTTGACGAAGGGATCACGCCCTACTACGCCGGCGACTACTGAAACTCCTGTAGCACTTCGGGCGGAGCGACCCGCCCGTTGTGCTAATACCCTTGACATTTCAGACGAATTATGGTACAATGTACCTGCGGGCAAGGCGTTCTTGCTCGAAGCCTCGCAAGTGTTTACACAAGTAAACGGAGATACACATGACGACCGAAGTGACCTTGACAATCGACTGTGACGACATCGTCCGCAACCTTGATCTCGCCGACGTTGCCAACGAGATCCGCCTCCGCGACCTCGCAGATGAGATCGATCTCAGCGACCTCGGCAACGAGATCAGCCTCAGCGACCTCGCAGCTGAGATCGACATGGAAGACCTCGCGTCCCGCATCAACATCGCCCGCCTGGCGGAGGGCACGATGGAGTGCAACTACGACCGTCTGGCCGAAAGGGTCAGCACCACCGCAGTTGCGTCGCACTTGTCGAATGAGGGGTTTGTCCGCCTCCTCGCCGCAGAGATGTTCCGCCAGTTGACTACTAGGCCCGAATTGCGAAGCATCATCGTTGATGCGTTCGCCGACCACATCAAGTCCAAGTAACTGTTTACAGGAGTAAACTTCAATGACTGCGATTGCAACCATCCCCGCCCGTCCGTCCACTTACACCAACAAGCGTTGGGGCTCAGCACTCACGGAGAGCCAGATCCGAGCGATTCCCGTCCCGCCTTCGACGTCCTCTTACAGCGCCGTCCCGCAGATGGATCTGGTCAACAAGTGGGCCGTCCAGTTGGAGAAGGAGGGGTTCAGGCTGTCCGAGCCAGTTCACTTCTCCAACGGTTCCCAGTTCGTGACGAAGTTCAGCCTCGCAGGAGAGGGGCTCCCGGTTCGCGACGACCTGGGGTTCGAGGCGGCGATTATGAACAGTTACGACAAGAGCCGCGCGATCAGTACGGGCGTCGGAACTCGGGTCGCCGTGTGCACGAACGGCATGATGAGCGCAGAGCTGGCGCTCAAGACCCGCCACACAGGGTTCGTGTACAAGCGGCTTGACCACTTCGTGCAGATGTCCGCGAAGACCGTTCGGCTCCGTGCGGCCGCTACGATCGACATGTTCGAGGAGTACGAGCACGTCAGCGTCGATCGCAGCCGCAGTGACTACATGATCATGGAGTCGATGCGCCGGAACATCATCCCGGCGACCGGCATCGGTGAGGTGTGGCGGCATTGGCACACGCCCGAGCACCATGAGTTCAAGCCACGGACGGTCTGGTCGCTGTACAACGCCTTCACGTCGTACTACCGCGGCCGCAGCGAGTTCGCCGCTACTGCCCGGTTCGGTGCGCTTCACCGTCTGGTCAAGGAAGCCTTCGAGTTGGAGCGCAAGACGCCTGAGCAGATCGTCGCTGAATTTCAGACTAGCGCCAACCTGTGATCAACTAACCCAGTAAACTGGGACAGGTTTCTCCTGTGAGCGCCCCCGTCAGTCGTAAGATTGGCGGGGGCTTTAGTTTACACAAGTAAACCCAAGGAGGAATTGTGGATCAATCCCAGGTCAACAAGGAAATGACGGAACTCGGCAAGAGCCGATACTGGAACAGGATCAACAAGGCGCGTGAGGTTGGCCTTGAAAGCACGACTGACGCCGGCCAACGGCTGCTTGGCGAGTGCGTCTCGAAGCTCGAAGAATCAATCAAGCGCTGGATCGCTGAGTCGGCCCGACGGCCTGGCCGGCGGCATCGTGCACATCCATACTTGATCCAGTTGCCGCCAAACGTAGTGGCAGCAATCACGTCCCAGGCCGTCCTCGACTGCATCAGTCAGAACAGGAAGATCGTCAGCACGGCGACTCAAGTTGCGCGTCTGCTTGAGGACGAAGTTCAATTCCGTCACATCCGGGAGAACGAACCGTCGTTCTGGAACTCAACACACAGGATCGTCAACAAGAACCTCAGCGCGAACAAGAAGGCGAAGTTCATCAAGAAGGCGGCGATGATAGCGAACGTGCCGCTGCCGTCTTGGGACAAGAAGGACTTGGTTCAAGTTGGCATTGTCTGCATTGAGTTGATGCGCGAGTCAACCGGGATCATTGACATCGTCACTAGGTCGAACATTCTTGGCAAGTCCGTCACTCTTGTTCGCCCAACGGACGAGCTGATGTCTTGGCTCAAGAACGCCCACAAGGCAGGGGAACTGCTCAAGCCTGTCTACTTGCCGATGGTGGAAACTCCAGTTGACTGGAAGCGCCCTGTCTACGGCGGATATGGAATCGTCTTTGCTCGAAACAGACCGCTGATCAAGAGCCGGTCAAAGAGTTACAACCAGGTCGTTGAAGCATCCGGAATGCCGGAAGTTTACAACGCTGTAAACACGCTGCAACGCACGGCGTTTCGTATCAACGAAACCGTGTTTGAGACGTTTCAGCACTGCTGGGAGAACGGCCGAGAGATCAGCGGCATCCCCGCAGTTGAGGCGATCATCCCGTCAAAGCCTTCGGACATCGACACGAACGAAGACGCGCGCCGGCGGTGGCGCAAAGAGGCGGCACGGATTCACTTTGAGAATGAACGCCTTCAGTCCAAGAAGCTTCAGATTTCAAAGATCCTCTACCTCGCTAACAAGTTCAAGTCCAAGCCGATCTGGTATCCACGTCAACTCGACTTCCGTGGGCGCGAGTATCCGATTCCGTACTACCTTCAACCTCAAGGTCCGGACGTTGCGAAGGGTCTGCTGCTGTTTGATGAGGCCAAGCCGATTGACGACACGAACGTGGGTTGGCTTGCAATCCACATTGCGAACTGCTTTGGTCACGACAAGCTTGCGTTCCAGAAGCGAATTGACTGGGTCAACGATAACGACGATTGGATCAGAGCGATCGGTGAGAACCCGATCGACGTGAGTGACTGGGCTTCAGCCGACAAGCCGCTTCAGTTCCTTGCCGGCTGCGTGGAGTGGGCTGGGTACAGGAAGCACGGCAACGGCTACATGAGCCGGCTCCCGATCTCAATGGACGCAACGACTCAAGGTCTTCAGTTGTACTCGCTGCTGCTTCGAGATTCCGTAGGAGCCATGGCGACGAACTGTTTGCAGAGGGACGAGCCCAACGACATCTATGGTCAAGTCGCTGAAGTAGTCAAGCAGCGTCTCGCATCAGACACGAATCCGTATGCGAAGCTTTGGCTTTCCTTCGGCATCAACAGGTCTACGACAAAGCGACAGACGATGACTTTGCCGTATGGATCCACGTTCTACAGTTGTAAAACGTACACGACTGAGTGGTTCTACGAGACGATGAAGTCAAAGCACAAGGTCAACCCGTTTGGAGAAGAGACGTACAAGCCTTGTGCTTACTTGGCTGAAATCATCTGGCAGTCCATCTCCCAGGTGGTTGGATCAGCACAGGTATGCATGGCTTGGCTTCAGGATGTAGCTCAACTGTGTGTTGAGAACGACGTCACTCCTATGTGGTGGACGCCGAACAACTTCTTCATCGATATGCGCTATGAGCAAACCAACTCGCTGAACATCAAGACGTCAATTGGTCGAGTCATTCGCCAGCATCAGATCCGCGTAGGCAACGGAAAGATCGACACGAGGAAGACCAAGAACGCAATTGCCCCTAATTTCATCCACGGGCTGGACGGAATCGGTGGTCTATTGGGTATGACTGTGAACAGGATGAATGAGGGATATGGGGTGACTTCAATCCGAAGCACTCACGACGAGATTGCCGTCCTGGCGGCTGATGCCGGCGTCCTGTCTACGACGGTCAGAGAAATGACCTGTAAGATGTTTGAGCAGGACATTCTTACGAATTTTTCGGATCAAATTCAGTCTTTGTTGCCGGCATCAGTAACATTGCCCCCCGTTCCACCAAAGGGAACCTTGGATATCTCAAGTGTCATGCAGAGTGACTATTACTTCTCTTGACATCTTCAGATGCTTCAGGTATCTTTGGTGAATCACTTAGAGAAGGTGTAGTGTAAACACCCTAAGTTGACCTCAAGTTCAAGGAGATTCTCATGTCAGACAAGAAGAAGTATCAGCGTGGCACTACCCCTTCCGGCGTTGCGGCTTGGCCTCGTCTTACCGAGCCTGATCGCACGTTCGATCCGAACGGGATGTACAGCGTCAATCTGCGCCTCGGTGCTGAAGAGGCTGAGAGCCTGATCGCGGTCATCGATCAGGCGCACACGAACCAGGTTCGCACGACCCTCGAAGAGCTCCGCAAGAAGAGCGGCAACAAGGCGAAGGTCAAGGAATCTGAGAAGCCTTACCGTCCCGTCATTGACGAGGACGGCAACGAGACGGGCGAGATTGAATTCAAGTTCAAGCTCAAGGCCGTCGCCGGCGGCAAGGATCGCCAATGGAACCAGAAGCCTCGTCTGTTTGACTCGAAGGGCAAGCCGCTGAGTTCGACCATCAAGATCGGATCTGGATCCACGATCAAGGTCGGATACGAACTGTTCCCGTACTACGTTCCGTCTGTCGGCGCAGGCGTCAGCCTTCGCGTCCTTGCGGTTCAGGTTCTGGAACTCGTGGAGTTCTCCAGCGGTTCGTTCAAGGACTTCGGATTCGAGTCCGAAAGCGGATACGAGGCTCCTGCGGAGGAAGAGGTTGTGGCCTCGGATGGGGGGAGTGCCCAGGCTGAAGAAGACGTGGAGGACGTCAACTTCTGATGCCTGAGTTGCGCCTGAACTTTCCGTTGGAGCCCGTGCCAGCGTCTCGGCCCCGATTCACTCGATTCGGTAAGCCCTACTACGGCAAGAACTACACGAGGTTCAGGAAGCAAGCTGCCGCTTATCTGGGATCGAACGAGTTCAAGGACGAACTCAAGTCGCGTGTTCGACTCCCACTGGTGGGTGGTCTTCGGTTGACTGCGGTGTTTACCATCGGTCGGCCGAAGACCACCAAGCGGCGGTGGCCTGGCGGTGACGTTGACAACTACCTGAAGACTTTGGATGTTTTCAACGGCATCCTGTGGTTAGATGACGATCAGATCACAACCATGACTGGGGTCAAGGCGTTCGGAACCACCCCAGGAATTTTGCTCACAGTGGAATACGATGAGAACCAACAGCAAGTTTGTTCAGCACGAACCGTGCCCAAGTTGCGGTTCAACAGACAACCTCGCAAGATTCGATGATGGCCACGCTTGGTGCTTCGGCTGTCGGCGCTATGAGCCGGCGGACGGAGCCGGCTGTGTCATTCCAACAAACGAAAGGACGAAGACGGCTATGAGCTTGATCAGCCAAGAGATCGTGTCTATTCCCAAGCGCGGACTGACTGAGGAGACGTGCAGGAAGTGGGGATACGGAGTCGCAAAGATCAACGGCGTCCCGGCACAAGTGGCGAACTACTGCGACGAGTCTGGTCGTCCTGTCGCCCAGAAGGTTCGCTACAAGAACAAGAAGTTTGCGATCCTCGGTGATGCGGACAAGATGTCTCTGTTTGGTCAGCACCTATGGAGGGACGGGGGCAAGATGGTGACGGTATGCGAGGGCGAGATCGACGCCCTGACCGTCTCTCAGTTGTTCGGCAACAAGTGGCCTGTGGTCAGCATCCCTCACGGAGCTCAGAGCGCGTCGAAGTACATCGCGAAGAGCATTGATTGGCTTGAGCGGTTTGAGACGGTAGTGCTCTGCTTTGACAACGACGAGGCCGGCAAGAAGGCGGCGCAGGAATGTGCGCTGCTGTTTACACCGGGTAAAGTCAAGATCGTCAGCAACCTACCTGGGAAGGATCCGAACGAGTGTCTGATGGCCTCCAAGGGCAAGGAGGTCGTGGACGCGATCTGGGCAGCCAAGACGTTCCGTCCAGACGGTGTGATTCCCGGTGAGGAGATGTGGCCGATCATCTCAACGGACGAGGACGTACCGACGATCCCTTACCCTTGGGAGGGGCTCAACTCAAAGTTGATGGGTATCCGATCCGGTGAACTCGTGACGATCACTTCCGGATCGGGCATCGGCAAGAGTTCAGTATGCCGAGAACTCGCCTATTGGCTCATGCAGAAGGGGGCCAAGGTCGGCTACATCGCTCTTGAAGAGAACGTGCGGAGGACGGGTGAGAACCTGATGGCTCTGCACATGGGCATTCCGCGGTACTTCTGGAAGGACCGCGAAGTGACTATGGATCAGAAGCGCGAGGCGTTTGATTCCACCCTTGGTCAGGGCAACATCGTCCTCTACGACCATTGGGGCTCTTGTGAGTCTGACAACCTGATTTCTCAGATCAGGTACATGGCTCGTGGGATGGGTTGCACTCACATCTTCTTGGATCACTTGAGCATCGTTGTCAGCGGCCTGGATGAGGGCGACGAGCGCAGGATCATCGACAACACGATGACGAAGCTGCGGTCGCTTGTTGAGGAGACGAAGGTCAGCATGTTCGTTGTGTCCCATCTCAAGCGTCCTGCCGGCCAGGGTCACGAGGAGGGCGCACAAACGAGCCTGAGTCAACTCCGCGGCAGTCACGCTATTGCTCAGTTGTCTGATTGCTGCATCGGACTTGAGCGTAACCAACAGGACATTGAGAACCACAACAGGACGTCTGTCCGGATCCTGAAAAATCGGTGGTGCGGCGACAATGGACTTTGCGCGTGTTTGGAGTATGATCGCGACACGGGCAGGCTTATGGAAGTAGCCGTTCAACCCGACATCTCTCAGTTCATCGACGTTGAGTCATAAGGAGCAACAAATGGAACAGGAACAAGTCCAGGAAATGACCGATCCGAACACGACCAATTTGGTCGCAATCGCACTCAAGAAGACGGCGGATCTCAACCCGCACATTGAGTATTTGCCTGATTTGCTGACGGCTGGCTACAACGAGATCGTGCGTCTCACCGCCGAGCGCGACGA
>Ga0208009_1000212_pt1 | contig 16402 bp, 27 predicted proteins | sample Wag4_2014_7_16_FD_187364 | JGI IMG/M metagenome (GOLD analysis project Ga0208009, IMG submission 187364) | Fresh water mixed with fracking chemicals microbial communities from Ohio, USA - Utica-2 Time Series FC 2014_7_16 (SPAdes) (version 2) ...
CCCCCACTCTGCGGCCTATTAGACGCCTTCAATAGGCCGTTCGCTATATGGGCTGTTCAATGACGGCGCTTGCCGTGTACCTCGTCGTGGCATCGGTTGCACAACACCTGGCAGTTAGTGACGTCGTACATGCGCTCAGGCGCCACGTGACGCGGCACAACGTGGTGCACAACCTCACCCAGTCGAGCGCACCGAGCGCACAACGGCGACGCCGCAAGCAACTGGTTGCGGAACTTGCGCCACTTCCACCCTGTGTTGATACCCAACTCACGTAGCCTCTCGCTGCGATTCCGTTCCTTGAAGGGAATGGTGGGTATCTGCAACCTGTGCACGAACGATGCCATTTAGCACCTCCTGACATACGGCGATTAGGTCACTGGCTTGGACAATCACCAGCCACGGTGAACGGGTACGGCGGCACAGCACGAGCGGCTTGCGCTTGGTTTTGGCGCTATCGCGGATCGCCTGTTCCATCCACCTATAGGGGTGCATCTGCTCTTGGAACTTGACCTCGACATGTAGGTTTGCGTCAAGCACAAGGTCGGCATCACCGTTGGAGCCGCAATACTGAGCACTGCGGCGAGACTTCAACCCCATCTGCGTGAGCAGTAGTGCGGCCTCAAGTTCAGCGCGTTTCCCCTTCGCTCGGCTGTTCATGTGCACAGCATAGCAATGTGGACTAAATGTGGATAGTCCAACTTTCAGGGGGGGTTGACATTCACGCGAAACGTGGGTAGGCTCGGTAAGGCGACCTCAAGAGAGCCGCCAACGAGCCTCTCCCACAATTTGCTAATGCCTTGCCTCGCAACCCTGCGTTTGAGATGATCGCGCAGGGTTGTTTATTCATCCGATGGCTTGCAGTTCGGGTGCCACAACTTCGATGCGTCCTTCGTGTTGTCAAACGCGATATCCGGCCAGTTGACGTTAATCACACGTGGCTCGGGCCGCTTGAACGATCGCGTTTCGGCGCTCATCACAATGTACCCCTCGTCGGCATGGCGCAAGAACGTCACGTGTGAGTCCGTGGCGCGCCCGATCGCGCCCGCGCCAGCGCCCACGTCCATCGTTCCCTTCTCCGTCTGCGTGCCCTTGGTTGTGTGGTGCACCACGAGGATCGCCGCATTGGCCTTGGCCGCTATGCGGTCGATTTGGTTGTAAATCTGCGTCATGTCGGCGTTCTCGTTCTCACGCATGCCCGCGGGAATGAACCGATAGAACGCATCCAGGGCGATCATCTGCCACGTGCCCGCTGGCTGTTGCTCAACGGTCGCCTCGACGTCATCCAGCGTCGCCCACTGGCCGCGCAACGTCATGACGTCGAGCCCTTGACGGCACTTGTCGGCGCTGACCTTCATTTGGTTGGCGATGCTGTGTAGGCGGTTCTCGAGCGTCTCGGGGTGCAGCTCGACGTCCACCAGCAACACGCGCCCTGGCTTGACAAACAAGTCGTTCTGAAACTTGCACGTAAAGCCGCAGCCGCCGACCATCCCCATGATCAGCCGATGCAAGAGCCACGATTTTCCCGTCTTGGGCGATCCGATCCAGTTGCAGACCTCGCCGCGTCGAAGCAAGCCGCCGACGATCTCTTCCCGCATCTCGCTTGGAAACTCGCGCTTTTCGAAAGGCTTGAATTCAAGCAGTTTCGGCGGCTGGTGAACGTGGTGAACCTCGGGTGAACGTCGTACCCGCGCCGACCTCATCTCGAGCGCCTTCGCGACCGTGTTGGGCACGTAGTCGGGTCGGTCGGCCTTGACGCTGCGCCCCTCCTCACGCATCTTGGTTGTCAGCGCCGACTCAATCACCGACGCGGGCAGCCCGCGCTGCGCCATTGCGCAAGCAAGCGCCCAATCTGCCGCCGACGCGTCGAGCGGGGCGCTAGAAGCCGCCCTACGGGCTTCCGTGGGCTCGGACGGCTCGACAGTCATCCGCGCGAGCCGAGCCCTACAGAGGGCATCCACGGCGTCCTGTATCCGCGTGCACTGGCGATCGACAAAGACGGCCCGCCCGCTCACCGTGAAGTACCGACCGCGTTGGTAGACCTCGAGGGTGCCGCGTCGGTTGGCTGACCACTCGGGCAGCACCGTATCTCGAGCGATCACGTGGATGCCTGTGCCGCTCACGCTCCATTCGGCGTAGCAGTCGTGCGAGATCAGCCAATCCCACACCCACGGCTTCATGCCGTTCGGCTCGGTCGCGTCGGCGACGTCGTCGAAGTCAACGCCGAGCCAGCCATCCCCGAGCACGAATCCAATCCCGCAATCACCTTCGGTACTGGCGTCGGCCGCTTCCCAAAACGTGCCCCATGTCGCTGCGTCGGTGCTTGACGCCTTGCGCCTCGAGCCCGGCACGTAGGGCACTTTCGTGAACTTGCCGTCCCGCTCCTCGGCTTTCCAATTCACCCATCGTGCGGATTCCACCATCTCAGCGGGTAGACGTTCAATTTCCCAGTTGTAACTAGGTCGCTTGCTTCCGTGCATGTTGTGGCTTGCCTCCACAAAAAGACAAACACCCGCTCTTGACACGGGTGTCTGTCATGCGCACCGCTGCAACGGTGGGCCAAGCGATGCCCTGGTTCGGGCGTTCGGCTATTTAGAACGGTAATTCCCAATCGGGAATTCCGCAAGTCCTCTAGCAAGCCTCACGGATGCCCATGAGGTTCCAAAACTCACCGCTTTGCACCAGTTGCACCTCGACGCGGTCGCCCTTGTCGAACTTCGCCGCTTGTGAGCGCATGGCGTCGTTGAAGGTAGACGCCCAAACTTCGGTGGCTTCACCGTTGTGCGTCCAAGCCAACTTCAGCGACAATTTGGTTGCTGGCCCGCGCTTAGTCTCGATCTCCTTCTCACTCACGGCTTTGATGAGTGCCTTGCCCCATCCGCCGGCAAGCGCGTTGCCTTCCTCTTTGAGATTCACCGCGGGAAGCTTCGACGCTCCATCGTCCACCAGTTGCTTTAAGAGCGCCAAGATTTGGCGCATGATCTCGTCTTTGTTGGTCGTCTTCATGTTCGTGCTCATTGGTTGCCTCGTTGATCGGTGCACCATGCACCGCTTCATCACTCGGTCTTTCCTTCCGTTGGTGTTTGCTTGGCAAATAGCGCCGCTTCGAGCGCTCGGATCCGAGCCGCGCCCGCCCGCAGCGCTTGGGCCAACTTGCGGTCAGCCGCTTCGTTCACCTGTGCGTAGTAGTACAGCGCGTCCGCCTCATCGTCGGCATCGGGCGAGCGCTTCGCCGTCGGTAGCACGGCATGGTGGAACGCGTAGCAGTGTTGGTAGACGTCGCTACCTTCGCGCCAGTGCTCGTCGCGTTGTTGTTGGGTGGTTTGGCCGCTCATTTTTCCTCCTTGAAGCAGTCCCAGCCGCGACTGTTCGCCTGTCGCTGTGCAGCAAATCCCGCATCTCGTTCGAGCATTTCGCAGATCTCGCGACGCGCCTCATCGCGCTCTGCCTCAACCTTTCGGAGTTCCCGAATGGTTGCCGCTAACTCATCAGCCTTCCTTACAAGTTCGGCGCGGAGCCGCTCGATCTCGTCGGCGGCTTCGTCCCACAGCAAAGCGTTGTATTTTCCGACCTCCTGCTTCCGCAGCCGCGTCACGATGTCGTCGCTCATTCGTTTGCCTCCTTGAAAATAGCATCGACGTACCTTGCCGCGTTCTCTACCAAACGCTTGACGCCTTCGTCGGTTTGCGGCGGGTTGCGTCCCAACTTGACTTCAGCATTGATAAGGCGCGTTGTGTAGTGCCAAATCATTTCACGTCGTTCGCGGCGGGCTTCCGCTTCAGCGGCGGCGACAATCGGGTTACCGAACATCGTCCCTCCAATCGATGGCGCCCGCGAGCGCTGCGAACACGAGCACGAATACAGCCCAGGTCATGCGCGCACCTCGATCGTTTGGCCCTTGCGCTCGGCTCGGCGCAGATAGAGTTCGATGGCTCGGCGAGCGTGCACGGCAAGCGGCTTGCCATCGCGCTCGGCAAGCGCACGCAAACGCGCGTACTGGTCGAGTTTGACCCACACGGGCTGACCTTTCAGACGTTCTTTCGGCGTTTCGTTACCTTCCAAGTTGTGACTCCTGCGGCTCGGCCGCTGTTGAGGCATTGACGTTACGACTCTTTCGGCGTTTCGTCAATGCCACCATTAACGGAAGTTGGATATTTCTCGTTCAGCGCTTGCCGACGCTCCGGGCACCCGCATTGCCTGCCCGTGGCATGCTCGACAACCTTGACGGCTCGCTTGATGCCGAGCAACCGCGCTGCAGCCTCTACGACGTCACCCAAGCCCCGCGGGCGCCCGCGGTAGTGCTCGCAGACCTGACAGACGCCGACGCTCGGGTGCGCCCCGTAGAGCGGCAGCGCGAGCGCTGACGTGCACTGGCCGTCTCGGTAGTGCTTACACGTACGTCCAATATGCGCCGCCGCCACCTTGCAAGACGTCGTACTCATCGAGGCATGTTCCTGTGGTTGTAATGCGTCCCGACCAATCCACGTTCCTGCAGGGCCCTTGCAACTCAGTGCGCAGCGTTTCCGGCCACGATGACGAGAACGTGCGCAACGCATCACCGACGGCCGCCGGATCGATGCAGTCTTCATCGTCTTGGCCCTCGCTGCATTCGCCCTCAGCGATGACAGCGAACGGGCCCACGTTGGCAATGCTCGCCTCGAGGTTAGCGTAACAGGCGCCGGGTTGACTGACAGGCCCACCAGTGCCGCACAGTTGTTGCGTGTTGCCGTAGAAGCCCATAGACGCAAGGTTCTGTAGGTTGTTGAGACACCCAACGTCGCTGGCGTACTGAAAGCGTCCACCAAGACAGCGCAGCGCAAACACCTGTTGCGTAGGGCACGAATCGCAGTCACCACCAGTGAGAAGGTCGGCGTTGCAGTCAACGATGAAATCACCGATTTCGATCGTGTGCACGAGCGCCGTTGCTCGCGACGGCCCGCCGCACACGTCAACCTTGCTGTTGCAAGCCACGGTGAGACACGCGCACGTGGTTCGCGTGAACGGGTAGTTGTGTGACCACGTGATGGTGGGCGGGCAATACGAGCCGCTGTCGTAGTACTGCCGCAGGTTCACGTAACCCGTCACGCTCACGTCAAAGCGTGCTCGGTAGCAACAACTTCCGCCGGATACCTTCGTGGCAATGACGCGCGACGTCGGCACGATGTTCACTTGAATGTCGTATTCACGAAATCGGCACGTACAAGCCGGGCCAGCGCCGACCTTGTTGATCGTGAATGAGTACGACAGATTGATGCCGTTCACGCGGTAACTCGTGGCGCACGAGCAGACGCTACAGACGGTCGGCTCACCGCAGCAACAAGCACGTTGCAGACTCATGGCTCACTCCAATCGTATTGCACGACGGTTTGACCTTCGAGCTGGGCGGCGTCGATCCACCCTACGTCCACCATATCTTCACCGTCGAGCATCGCGACTCGGACGCTGCCCTTGCCCTCGATGATCAGCATCGGGCTGTCGGGTGCGCGCACGTATCGCGGCCCGCACGCGTTCAGCGATGCGAGAACCGCCACCCACAACGCGTACCACGCGAGGCGCTGAAAGCCACTTAACGATCGAATCGAGTACAGCGCGAATGATCTCATAGATCACTTAGCGCCCGCTTGCTCGCTGCTCACCTTGTTGTCACGCGCGGCGAGCAACCCGATGCCAGCCATGACAGCGGCGCCGACCGCGCCCCAGTCAGGCAAGGTAAGCGGGTCGGCGTCGAACAAAGCGACAAGTGCGGTAGCGACTGCGGCGACGATTGCCGCGATTCCCGCAGTGGTAGTTCTCCAACTCATTTTTGCCCCCTTAGGCGTTCAACCTCTGCTTCTAAGTATCTCACACGCTCGCTAAGCATTGCGATAGTCTCGCGAAGGCTTGCGATCGTGCCATGCAACCACGCACTCGCGGTCAACACGGCCACGAATGGTGCGATGAGTTGCGCGAGTTCGGGGAATGTCATTTCAGTTTCCTTCTGGGCCTTCGTCGCTAGGTGAAACGCTGAACACAAAGAAAGATTGACCGGCTGTGCCACTTGCTCGAACGGTAATCGTGTTGTAGTTCACCACTCCAAGAGAATGGCGGCCACCATCCAAAAGAAACCATCCCGAGTCTTCAGTGTTTTGTCCTGCGGTGCAAGTACCAACGCGGAACGCTGCGACTGCACTGATGATGACTTCGCGCATGGGTTCAACGCCCGCGGGAAGCGCTGGCAACGCAACCCAGTTTCCGGTGCGCGAATTCATTCCTACAACGTCTGCAAATATTGCACCCATTAGGAAACTCCTTTCGGGCCTTGCTCCATTGCCGAGTATGAAATCACATAGATATAACCGTTGTTGTCGGATGTTCCGCCGTTTCGACGCACGGTAACGGCGTTGTAGTTCACAATCCCAAGATCCATAGATCCCGCAGCATCGACATAGAAATTGGTTATGTCCGATGTTGAACCAGCCGCAGCACTTCCAACGCGAAACGCAGCAGCAGCGCGCGCCCCAGTATTATCCGAAGCCTTCAGAATGACCCGCCGCATGGGATCGACGCCTGCGGGAAGCGCTGGCAATGATTTCCACTGGTTTGACGCTCCACCGTCGTTGATGAGTTGTGGTGTATGGAATATCGGCATAGAAAACCTCAGGTGAGAGTGCGAATAAGGTAACCCGAGCACACGTGCACGAGTGTGCCAGTGTGGGTAATTTCGAGCGAGTAGTGCCACACGCTTTCGGTCGTGCTGACCGCGTTGAGCGCCGAGTTAATCGTCACAAGGTTCAGCACGATTTGGCCGCTCGTGCCCGGCGTGATTCCGCTCGCTTGCGTTGCCGTCACGTCAGCCGCGACCGTCGGAGCAAGCCCGTTGCGCCAAATCCGCATCGTTGCCGCCATGCCCGTGAGGTTGTGGTTCGTGGTGTTGATCGTGTACGTGCCGAGCGTGCCCGTAAACGTTTCGGGCGTGCCCGGCGCAAGCGCGGAATAAATGATGTTCTCGGTTCTCATGTGCACGCTCCGTCAATCGCTTGAGTGTTGATGATGAGCCAGCGCAAAGCGCCGTCATTCTGCCGCATCGGCGTGAGCAGCACGTACGTTCCGATGGCGATCGGTTGCGGCACGTACGAGCCCGGCAAGCCGCCAGCGCCGACGCCGTACGAGTAGAACGGATGCCCGCCGCGGTTGCTCAATTCGCTGATACTCAGCGCGGTTGACTGCAAGCCGGGAGATTTGACGCTGACGCCCGTAGGCGTCGCGTTCGTCATAACTGCTTCCGACCACGAGTACGTCCAGCGGTAGTACGTGGCGTCAAGCACGGCGTAATTTGTGATCACGCCAAGCACGAACGTGCGCTGCTCGTACGACGGCCGCACGCTCGACACGCGGTCGAGATCGCTTTGGTTGCGTTGCAGGTTGAGCGCGTCGTTGCGGTTCATGGCGGCGACGGTGTGCAAGGCCACCAACCCTTCTCAACGTAACCTTGCAAAGCGGTATCACCAGCGTAAATGTTGTTGAAGTCGGTTGAAGTTCGTGGCAAGCGAATCCACTTCACCTCGCTCAACTGGCCGCCACTAGTCATCTTCGGTCGGCCATCGGCGTCGATCGTGGCAACTTGCGAGAAGTGAAAGAACTTGTCGTATAAGAACTCAAAGATGACTTCGTAAAACTCGCTGCCCTGTTCCTTTTCAAGGTTCACACCTTCGCAAATGAGCGAGTAAGCAGGAAAGCCACAGAACGTCGCGCTGTTTGTCGTGTTGGCGTAACTGGTCAGTGCGGAAGCCGCTGTGCTCAACGCGACAACGGTTGAATCTTGCGTCGCACGCAAGCGGATGCGCACCTGTCCGACTTGGTAAGACTCAAAGCCATCGGCACCAGTGACCGACGTTCCCCCAATGTCGCCCGTGGTGTTTGCCGACGTCGTTGGCGGGTTGGTTGCCCAACTGATTCGGTGCAACTTGAGGTTGCGTGATGCCGTCACAAACGAGAACTGGGCCGGAAGCATCGTGATGGCACTTTCGGTCGAGCACGGTGAAATGACGTACTTCGTGCGGAAACTGATTGATGCTTGAACGGCTTTCCCGTTTTCCAGTTGTTGAACCGTAATGCTTCGCGCTTTGCAGAATTGCTGCCACGATGAACCAACGGCGTAATCGTCGAAGTCGATGATCGGCAACGCGCCGTCAGTAATCATCGCTTCGTATTCCGTCACTGGGTTGAGTGCCGAACCATCGTTTTTGGTAATGATGCGAACGAGGTTTATTTCGCTTTCCCCACCAAGGGCGACAGCGCGTTGGTCAAGCACTCGATCAGTCCACGAATACGTTGTTCCGCTTCCGCTCATGACATCACCTGTACCAGTTTGGTAAGCACCGTGCTGTTTTGGATCATCCACGCGCCGATCGAGTCAGCCAATCCACCGCGGCCTTCGGCCATGTCGATGCGTTGTTGCTCCGCCATGCGCTGTTGGATCTGCGCTGCGCCCGCTTCGTTTGCCACACTCAACGCCATCTCGTTGCGGATTTGCTCGAGCGACTTGCCGCTTAGGAACGCACCGAGGCCCGCGCCCGCGATCGTGGCGCCCTCTTGCATTTGCTGAGCCCACGAGACTGCGCCGCCCGCACGGCCCGTGTTCACGTCGGCGCTACCGCCGATGAAGCCAGCCATGAAGCCGCCGCCTCGAGTGCTTGCGATTTGCTTCTCCATGATCGCCAGGCGCTCGAGGAGCACGCTATTCGCTGTGACGGTTTGCTCGCTCGTGGTCTTGAACTTCGCGAGCGCATCGCTGGCGCCCTTCGTCGCATTGTTCATCGTTTCCATAATCTGCCCGGCCACGATAAGCGGCGACAACGCGCCTGCGATCGCGATACCCGCGGTGCCAGCCGCGCCCGCAGCGCCGCCGATCGCACCGAATCCACCGAGCGAAAGCGCAGACTGCGCGCCCGCTTTGAGCACACCTTGCGCCGGACTTGGCGTCGAGCTCACGCGCTCCATGCGCTTCGCCGACGCCTTGATCTTGGCTTCGGTGGCCTTCAACCCGGCGTCAACGCCTTCGGTTGTGACAACAACGGGAACGTGTACTTTCGGCAGACTAGCCACGTGGCAACTCCATCAAAGCGGTTTCCACGGCATCGCTGATGAACTCAACAACCCGCGGTTGATGTCGTTGAGCAGAACGCGTGATGTAAAGACGACGATAGATGCGAGCGCCAAGCGCCGACTCTCTGCGCTTAATTCCCTTGCGCCAACCGCGATCCTGTGAGAACGGCACGATGCGTGCGTTCTTGTTGCCCTTCCACTTGCGCACGAGTTTCGGCGGCGGTTTCGGCCCAACCACGCCATCGGACAATCGGACAAGCCCCTTTTTGAATGGGCGCCAGCCGCCATCGTAAAGGTGCGAGCGTTTACCGACGCGGGTGCCATCCTTTCGGACGCCGACGCCGCACCAAATCCGACCCTTGCGGTAGGTCTTGGTCTTCACTGCGATATCGCGTTTGGTGCGCTTCGCCTTCGGCAACGCCAGCGCTTTCATCGTGCGCTTGACCGCGTCGCCCCAGTTGCGCAGTCCCTTGCGCACAATCTTCTTGCGCATCTTCTTTGGGAGTTCCGACGCAATCGCCGCGATCCGTTCCAAATCGTGTTTGGACGGTCGAAACTGAATCTTGAATCCGGCTCGCTTTGCGGCGATCAAGTTCACGTCGAATGCCATCCCAATCGGGAATATCCATTTCCACGTTCAGCGCTGCAACGCTCAACGTGGCGAGATCGGTGCTCGTCAGTGAGAACGCCACACGTAGCACCCGACGTGCGGCGTCAGTTAGTCCCGGCCTTCGGCGTAAAGCCGCTCCACCATCGCTGAAATCTTCTGCACCGTGAACGCGTCAGCGGCGAGCGCTTCATCCACGCTCGCGAACACTGGCGAGCCGTTCTCAACGAGGTGCCGAGCGACCATCCACGCGGAAAGCCGCTGCGGATCTTTCGCCGACATGTCGAGCGCTTCGATGAGGTCGAGCGCCGACGGTCGGCGCAGCTCGACGGCGACGCCGTTTGGGAGCGTGCCGTGCCAGTTCTTGAGTGTGAGTGCGTCTCGGATGCTCATGCGATCGTGATTGTGCCTGTGTATTGGATGGTGAAGTTCGCGCGGACAACTTCGTTCGTCGCTGCCGTTGCGCTGAATGATTGAACGAAAGCATCACCGCTGTACGTCATGCCAGTTGACAGCGTGATGAGTGCCGTTTGGCTTCCGCTGCCGCCGTTTATTGCAGCCTCTACTGCGGCCATTCCTGCATCACCTTGATCGTAAAACATGTCGATCGTCGCTGTGCATCCTCGGTTTCCGACAATGTAGGTGCGTAGGCCTGTAGCAATATCGGTTGTGTCGATCATCGTTTGATCGTATTGAATCGAAACCGTACCGAGTCCGGTCGATACTGCGGAACTGCCCCATTTAAACGAAGCAAGCGCTGAAGAAATCGCTGGCATTTAGTTCTCCCTGTAGTAGATGTCCACTTCGCAGTTGACTTCCGCAGGCTCTTGTTCGTCACCTTCGCCGACCGATGCGGCGTCGGCCGTTCGGCCACGGAATATCACTGCGTCAAATGTGTAAGAGCCGAACAGGTACGAGCCCGGCACGCAAGCCGCGGGAACGTCGGCAGCGATCGTGAGCGCCGTGCCCGTTTCCAGTGCAACTACTTTGATTTGCGCCGATGCAAGCCAGTGCCCGCTCACGGCGCTGCGCTCGTTGTTGGTGATCTCAAACGTGATCGCGGGCAAGCCGCTGTTTTGCAACCGATACCCGTGCGTGATCGGGTAGACGTTGAGCGCTGCGCTTCCGTTAAGCATTTCACGCGTTGCGGCTTCGATGCTCATAGAACCTCCTCGCACTCGAGCACGGCGACCATGTCGGCTTCGTCGAGGTTGGTGATGCCCATAATGCGAAAGGTTCGACCACGCAAGGTCAGTCGATAGGTTTCGTTGATGCCCCAATCTTGCAACGAGTTCCAACGGCAACGGATTTCGGCTCGGCGCACAACCGCGACGCCGTCGGCGTACTGCTGCTCGCTGGCGCTGTCCGTGCGCAAGTCAACCCACAACGGCGGGTTCCCCGGTCGCGTCTTGTTGATGTCGGTAAACGCGCCAGTTCGCATTCCCAAGTCATCCTCGTTGATGCTTGGTTGCAACACAGTTGCAGGGAAGCGAAGTCGGCCGCTACCGATCATCGGAGAGCCCCACGTGCGCTATACGCGTTCATGATGAACTTAAGCGAAAGCGGCACTTCGGCAAGCGAAGCAACCGACGTAGCGTCAGGGTTGGCGTACCACGCGCCAACGAGCGCAACAATGGCTTGCTGCAAAGCGTGCGGCACTTGCGTGTAGCCCGCGGTGTAGGTCACCGTTGGGAACGTGCCCTCATAAATCTCCGGCGTCTCTTTGAACTCAAGCGCGGTCAAACTGTCCGTTGCGTTGACGTACCAATCGGACGTTGGCATCGTGGTGAGCACGTTGCTGCCGTTGTAGTAGGTCACCGATGTGACCGACGCCACTGGTTGAATCGGCAGAATGAAGCGCCGCCACTTGTCAAGTTTCGCCGTGCGCGTTTCGCTTGCGAGCCCGATGCCAAGTTCACGCTCCAACAACTCGCCAGCCGCAATGCACAGCGTTGTGAGAATGACATCATCGGCGGTCACGTCGATGCGCAACCGCGTCTTGAGAATGTCGATTGGTATGGGTGTCGCAGCCATGAAACCCGCGCCGGGGGTTTCCCCCCAGCGCGAGCGAAAGGTAAGAAATGCTCAGGACGTGATCGCAGCAAACGCTTCGTTCATCATCAACTTCGAGTCGGTACGTGCGTACGTATACAAATTGACGTTGTGGTTTGCGGCGCCGCTGTACGGGTCGATCAACGATGTCATGCCGGTGCGGTCGAAGATTTCAAAGTAGTTGAAATCGCCGACGACGGCATAAACAGTGCCTTCCGTGGTTGTTCCGTCCGTTGGCACGTACTGACCAATGCTGTACGGCACGCCGTAAAGCAAGCCCGGAGCGCCGCCGACCATCGTGCCTGCGTTCGACGATGCTTGCGTCCAAATGTACTCCGTGGAGCCGCTAGTCGTCACGCTGTTCTTCAACTTGCGAGCGACGCGAAGGAACGTATCGGAGAAAAGCCAACGGAAACGCGGCGAGTTGCGGTACTGCGGCGCAACAAGGTGCACGGTATCAATGACGTTGTCGGCAGTCACTGTTGTAACCGCTGCCGTCGTACCGAGGTTTGTTTTGCTGCTAATCAAACCGGTATACGCGATTCCTTGCGGTTCGGGAGTAGCGGCCCCACTATTTCCAACGGTATAGGCTTGCTCCATCAGCAAACCGAGCGAGAGACCGATGCGAGTTGCAACCCAGTCAAGCCCGCTTCCGATGCCGCCTTGACCGATGGCGTCTTCAATGAACTCTTGCGACATCGTCGTGCGGCACACGGCCTTGCGTGCGACCACCGAAATCGCAGTTCCGAAACTTGGATCGGACGCGCTGATGGCGCCTGCTTCGGCAACCCATGCGGAAGTTGGAAGGCTTCCTTCAACCGTAATGGTGCGCTTGCTGTCAATGGTGCTGACCGGGCAGATTTGGCGCAGCACGTTCGCCTGGTACATTTTCTCGACGATGCGGCGCTCCATGTCAGTCGGAATTCCAGCGCCCGAGGTGTTCGTAGCAAGCGCGCGAAGTTCTGCGGCATCGCCACGCGCAACAGCCATCAACCAACGCTTCGCGTACTCAGGGCTTGCGAGATCGTGCTTGACGTCTGCACGCGCGATCACGCCGCGGAACTGCGGCTGCGAGCGCTCCTCTTCAAGTTGCTTCAGGCGCTCCTGTGCAGCGCGAAGCGCAAGGCGGTCTTGGTTCATGCGCTCGACGGCGTCAAGGTCGGCGTCGATACGCGCGATCTTCTCGCGCTCTTCACCGCTGCCGCGGATCTCAACGTGATGCGTCTTCGCTCCAGTGCGAGCGGCGAACGAGTCGAGGGTCTTGCGATATTCGTGGACCGTGTTCTCAATGTTGTTCAGTTCGTCAGACATGGCTTGTCATCCTGTGCTTGTGAATCTCGAGCCGCAGCGCCGCGGCTTCAATGGCAGCCGCGGAAACACTCCGCAGGCTCGATGAGGTCTTGTCGCCGTAGGCAGCGTCAACAACCACGCTGAGCTCGACGAGCCGCGCGGCAGTGACAGTGCGTTCAGTGCGTCGCGGGTTCCACTCGTCGCGATCGACGTAGAAACCAAACGACATTTCGCCGCTCAAGTCGCCGCGCTCGAGCATCGCCCGCACGTCGTTGCCGACGCTCGTCTCGGCCAGATCCGCGGTAAACCGCAGTCCGCTCGCAGTGTCGTTGAGCGTGAGCGTGCCGCTACGCGTGCGAGCGAGCAACGCGCTCGCGTTGTGGTTGAAGAGCAGTTTGATATCAGCGCCCGCAAGGTCACCGAAAGCGCCGCGGGTGATTCGCTCACGGAACTGCGGGTTGAATGGCTCGGAAATTTCGCGGCTCCACTTGCCGTACGGGATCGCGAGCCCTGAGAGCGTGCGGCCCGCTGGTGCACCGATGGTGACGCTGCGACGTTCAAGCGAAATCATCGACGCTCCCTGCGCTCGTGTCAGCGCCGATGTTGGTTTGTCCGCCACCCGTGCCCATGTTCTTCGCGATGATGGGCTCGTCGAGCCCATCGAGCGGCGCAAGGTTGAGATACTCACGCGCTTCGTTGCGCGTGATCACGCCGGACTCGACGCCAGTGCGCAGCGCGGCCATCTGCTCAGCAAGCGACGGACGCGAGATCATGTCGCTATCGAACGTGGCCGAGCCGAACGGTGCGAGTTTCGCCACGATTTCGGCCGACCACGTTGAGAACCAGTGCTGCAAGCACGCATCGACGTACATGCGAGACAGCCATTCCATCGAGCCGTACGCGTTCGCGCTGTGCTCGCTCAGGTACGACGTCGGCACGCCGTAGATGCGCGATACGTCTTCAACGCTGTAGCGTCTGGCCGCGGCAATTCCGGCATCGTCGAGCGTGCTGCTGATTCGCTCAACGCGCATGCCTTCGGCGAGCACAAGCGGTTTGCCCGCGTTCTCCGCGCCCGCGTGATGCTGTAGGAACTTCTCGCTGATCGACTGCCGAGCTCCTTCGCTCAGCGGGCCCGGATGAACGAACGCAAGTTTCGGGTTCCCCGCGTTCTTCATCACCTCGAGTTGCGAGTTCTCTTGTGCTGCGAGAATCTGCAACGACGTGCGGCACAGTCGTACAGGCGACTCGCCCCACAATCCATCGAGCCCGACGGCACGAAGGTGCAGCATCGAGGACATCGGCACATCACCGTACAGCCGCGTCTTGTAGACGGGCTCAGGCTTTGTGAGATCGAGCGAAACGCTTTCGATGTCGAGCGGCAACAACTCAAGCAACTCGCCACCGAGCGTGCGGTTGATCACGGCGAACGCGTTGCCGTAGAGCAGCGCTTGCATCGTGAGCGATCGGCGAAACTCAAAGCCGTTCTGCCAGCGGTTCGGTTGCTGCAACAACGCGTTTGCAGTGCGCTCGCTCACGTCGAGCGGCACGCGCGCCACGTCGTTCGCGATCAGCGAAGCCGCGCGGTAGACGGGCGTATACGCGAGCGCCGTGCCGGGCGTGATCGTGGGCATGCCCGCGACGTCAAACGACGTCGGGAGGATGACGCCGTGCGTCCCCCAGTGGCCCAACCAACGCTGTAACAGACTGCGCAACATGTTGCGCATTGCGACAAGTTTGCCGCTTCATGTCTCGGACTAAACCTCGGATTCGTAACAACTGCTGCGTTTGCCTCCCCAGCAGTGCACGGCCATGATCGAAGCCACGAGCGGGTCAATCGCGCTGTGGTCACGTGGTTTCTCCGGCCGCATGTAGCCGCTCATGCCGGTTCGCGGGATGGCTTCGGCGCACGCTCGGCGCAAGATTGGATCGTCGCCGATCACCAATTTGCGACCGACCCACAGGTTCTGAAACAACTGGCACCCCGGAGCGAACGTGCTTGAACCCATGCTATAGGCTTGGATCGGCGCACCAATCTCGGCGAGCCGCTGCGCTAGGTACGACGCCCCCCAGCGGTCATATCCGACAAGTTGCACGTCAAATTCCGCGATGATTTCCGCCATCTTCTGTGCGATGGCTTCGTGATCGATCTCGGCGCCCGGCGTCAAGTTGATCTTGCCTTCGTCGGCGTAGCGGCGGATGGGCATGCGGTAATCCAATTCGCGCTGCGCCACGTTGGCCCGCGGCCACCAGTAATGCCCGCGAAGCAGAATGTTCCCGTTCTCTTGCGGGATCGCGACCACGACTGCCGACATGTCGAGCGACTTGCTCAAGTCAATGCCGACCCACGCTTGCCGCTTGCGTTGCTCGGCCCAATCGACCACGGTTGCCGTCGGCCAGTACGACATATCGAGCCACCCGCCGACGTCCTCGTTAAGCCGAGCGCAGTGATAGCGGCAGAACTCTGAGCGCTGGCCCGGGTCACGCTTCATCGTGTTGTACAACCGGCGAATGCTGGCCGCGTCCGGCTGCCCGTACTGCATGCCCGGGTTCGCCTTCGGCCACGCCGCCTCATCGGCAATGTCATCATTCTGATCGATGCCATAGAGCATGGCGAAGGTGGCATCGTCCTCCGCTTCGCCCGACAGCACGGCACGAGCGCCCGAGCACAGCGTTTCGTAATGGCTCTCGGTGTTGCTGCCTGGCGTCGAAATGATCACGCCCAACGTTTCCTTGCGTTTCATTCCGGTCGTGATCAGTTTGTTGAGCACGCTGCCGCGGTACTCCGCGGCTTCGTCCGCGATCCACAGCGACGGGTTCAAGCCGTCAAGCGAGGATTCGCGCGACGTCAATGCGTTGAACTCGCAGTCCTCGTCCGGCCGCGTCAAGTCGGACATCTTGACCTTCACGCTCGGATCGTCAAGCCGCCGAGCCATCGTGCGAGCCGTATCTACGAGGATCTGCGCTTGCTCGACCTTGTTCGCGAGCACGTGCACCCGCTTGCCGTTGCCGCTCATGAAGTCATACAAGCCAAGCGCCGCCATCAGCGTTGTCTTCCCGTTACCACGGGCTACCTGAATGATGCCCATGGTAAACCGTCGGCGGCCCTCCGCGGTGCGCCAGCCGACGAGGTTTGCCACGATGAACGCTTGCCACGGGTGCAACTTAAACGGCTCGCCGTCGGCCTCACCCACCAGCGACAGAGCGCCGATGAACTCGAACGCGTCGGCCACGCGGTTCCACTCGAGCACGATGTCGGTGCGCTCAAGGTCACGATTGAAGCGCGAGCATGCTGCGTAGACCCACTTGCCGGCGGGGATTCGGCCGCTCACGACGTCGGCGGCGTATTGACGAACGGTGGATTCGGGCTCGACC
>Ga0208009_1000214_pt1 | contig 16357 bp, 15 predicted proteins | sample Wag4_2014_7_16_FD_187364 | JGI IMG/M metagenome (GOLD analysis project Ga0208009, IMG submission 187364) | Fresh water mixed with fracking chemicals microbial communities from Ohio, USA - Utica-2 Time Series FC 2014_7_16 (SPAdes) (version 2) ...
GGGGCGTGGCCATCCACGCCATCCACAGCCTCTGAGCCATGGGTCGGCAGGCCACGGGTCGCGAAGCCACAGTGCTGATCGACGGCAACAACTTCTACGCCTCCTGCGAGGCGGTGGTGGACCCGGCGGTGCTCGGCCGGCCCCTGGTGGTGCTCTCCAACAACGACGGCTGCATCGTGTCGCGCAGCGCCGAAGCCCGCGCCCTCGGTATCCCCATGGGCCAGCCCTACTTCCAGGTGCAGCGCCAGCTGCAGCGCCAGGGGGTGCTCGTGCGCAGCTCCAACTACGCCCTCTACGCCGATATGAGCCAGCGGCTGATGACCGTGCTCGAGGAGTGGGTGGAGGCGCTGGAGATCTACTCGATCGACGAAGCCTTCGGCCTGCTGCACCGCCCCGCCCCGGCCAGCGACGGCGGCGGCGATCTCACGGCCTGGGGGCACGCCCTGCGCCGCGACGTGCGCCGGCGCCTGGGGCTGCCGGTGGCGGTGGGCATCGCCCCCACCAAGGTGCTGGCCAAGCTGGCCAACAAGTGGGCCAAAACGGCCCCGCCAGGCGGCGGCGGCCGGCCGGAGGTGTTCGACCTGGGCGCCTGCCCGCCAGCCCAGGCCGAGGCGGTGCTGGCGGCCACCGCCATCGAGGACGTGTGGGGCATCGGCCGCAAGCTCGCGCGCTGGTGCCGGCTGCGGGGCTGCGCCGACGCCCGCGCCCTGCGCGATCTGCCCACCGGCGAACTGCGGCACCGCTGCGGCGTGGTGGGGGTGCGGCTGCAGCAGGAGCTGCGCGGCCACGCCTGCCTGCCCCTGGAGCTCGTGCCACCCGCCAAGCGGGAAACCTGCGTGAGCCGCAGCTTCAGCCAGCCGGTGACCAGCCTGGCCCAGCTGAAGGAAGCCGTGGCCACCTACACGAGCCGGGCGGCGGAGAAGCTGCGGCGCCAGGGTCAGCGGGCCGGTGCCCTCACCGTGTTCGTGCGCAGCAGCCCGTTCAACGGCACCAGCTTCTACGCCAACGCCGCCACGGTGCGGCTCTCCCTGGCCAGCCAGGACACAGCCGTGCTGCTGGCCGCCGCCCTGCCCCTGGCCGAGGCCCTGTTCCGCCCCCACAAACCCCTGCAAAAGGCCGGGGTGGTGCTGCAACAGCTGGAGGAGGAAGCCCTGCTGCAGCACCACCTGCTGGTGCCCCTGCCACCGGAGCAGCAGCAGCGCCGCAGCGCCCTGCTGGCCGCCGTGGACGGCCTCAACCGCCGCTACGGCAGCGGCACGGTGCAGTGGGCCGCCTGCGGCCTGGCCCGCCCCTGGGCCATGCGCCGCAGCCAGCTGTCACGGGCCGCCACCACCCGCCTGGCCGACATCCCGGTGGCGTGGGCCGGCGAGCAGCACGTCCAGCCCCAGACAACCGCGACTTAAAATGGACGATTGCTCAACTGGCATACATGACGCCAACCGCTCAACGTTGCTGCAACTGCCTGAACTTCAGTGGATGCCAGGGAGTAGCCGGGATCTGCAGGGTCTGGCAGGCACTGCTGAGCGCACCCTTGGCATCCAGCAACCGCTGCCAGTTCTGGACGCACACCGGCAAACCCTGATCCCCGGCCGGCAGGCAGCATTGATCCGGCAGGCCCATAAAAAAGCGGACCCGTCCAGGACCCGCTCGATGACCAGCCACAGTCTATGAACTTCTGTTACGGGTTGGCGGGTGGAAGATCGGCCAGGGCCGCTTCGATCATCGCCGCCGTGACCGGGATGGTCTCAAGCTCATCGGCGTTGTCGAGGAAGGCCTCGAACGAGGCATAACGGCGGATGCAGGGCTCAGCGCCTGGGGCAGCGCAAGCAGCCGGCCAGTCGCCATCGTCGGGCTTGACCGTGGCATACCCCTGCAGAGCCTCCTCCAGGTCGGCACCGTCCGCAATGCCGTCGCCGTGCCAGAGCACCTCGTAAAAGCCCATGGCCAGGCCACATCCGGTACACCAACGGACCTTAGGCCCAGATCACCACACGCCGAACCAGGGGTCAGCGAAGCCGTCATCGAAAGGCTCGACCCGCCATTCAGGTGCGGGACCGCCCGCACTGGGGGGCTTGGGCGGGCCGGAGAGGGTCTCCGGCGTGATGCCGGGAATGGGTTCAGCGGCGCAGGGGCACTGGCAGGTGCCGTCCGGGCCGATGGTGCCCAGGGTCGGCTGGCCGCAGTTGCAGCCGCAGTCCTGGGCCCGGACAGGGAGCAGCGGCAGGAACGGCGCAGGCAGCACTGAGCCGGCCAGGAACAGGCTGAGGCCCAGGCGGGCGAGGGCAGACAAAACGACGCGATAGCAGGGCCGCAACGCTAGGGGCTCAGGCGGCCGCACCGAAACCGGCACAGCGCTGGGCATCGAGCTGCTGCAGATAGCGGCGTTCGCCGTAGTACAGCTCCTGGAAGTGCAGGGCATCGGCATTCAGCTGGGCGAACAACGCCTCGATCCGCACCTCCATGTCATGCACCACCGGGTCATGCACCACTGGGTCATGCACCACTGGGTCATGCACCACCGGCTCCAGAGAGGCCGCGGTATCCGGTTGCTCCAGCAGGCGGGCGATGCAGCGCTCCAGGGTTTCCAGCCGCTGACCGCTCCAGGCATCAAGCAGATGGCGGCAGCGCTTGAGGCATTTCTGACGCTCCAGCACCGCCGTGGCACCGCGCAGCTGCAGCAGGGGCTGGCTGAACCCGATCGCCTGCAGCTCATTCGGCTCCAGCAGCGGCGTGAGCCGGCCAAGCAGGGCGCTCTCCTCCAGCACCAGCTGATCGGAGAGCAGGCGTGGCAGGTCGAGATCGGCCAGCTCATGGCCGGGATCCAGACCCCTGCTGATCGCCTCCAGCCGGCCGGCACCAAGGTTCGTCTCCTCCAGTGCGCTGATCGAGGCCCAGAGCTGGCGGTGGTGCACCAGGGCGAAGTCTTCGAGCTCGAGCCGACGCAACTCGGTGCGGATAGCGCCCCGCTGCAGCGGGCAGTGGATGTAGAGGCGCAGCACCTCCGCCTCCGCCCGCTCGCGCACCCCCGCCTCACCCGGTTGTTCCCACTTCTGGGAGCGGCCATGCCAGCGCTGGCCCTTCACCTGCTGGCGCAGGTCATCTTCCAGCTGCAGCGCCAGCCGCGCCTGGCCGCCGCTCAGGCGCTCGGCCACCTGCTGCAGATAGCGGCTGCGCACCGCGCTCTGGGGGAGCTTGCCGAGCAGCGCCACCAGGGCGGTGACGGCCTGCTGGAACTGGTCGGCCTTGCCCAGATCACGGCCCGCCAGCACCTGGTCGATCTGCCAATCGAGCCAGAGCGGCGCCTGATCGAGCAGGGCGCGGTACTCGCCGGCACCGCGATCAACCAGAAACTCATCGGGGTCCTTGCCGGCCGGCAGATGCAGCACCCGCAGCTCCAGCTGCCCCTGCAGCGCCAGCTGCTCCACCTCACCGATCGCCCGCTGGGCGGCCCGCACACCGGCGCCGTCGCTGTCGAAATTGAGAATCAGCCGTCGGCTGTCGGTGCAGCGGCACAGCTGAGTGATCTGCTGACTGCTCAGGGCCGTGCCCAGGGCGGCCACCGCATTGGTGATGCCGGCGGCATGCAGAGCGATTACATCGAAGTAGCCCTCCACCACCACCGCCCGGTCATCGCGGCGGATGGCATCGGCAGCGCGGTCGAGACCGAAGAGATGCTTGCCCTTCTCAAACACCTCCGTTTCCGGGGAGTTGAGGTATTTGGGTTCGCCGCCATCCAGACTGCGGCCGCCGAAGCCGATCACCCGACCCTGCCGGTCCTTGATCGGCACCATCACCCGGCCGCGGAAGCGGTCGTAGAACCCATCGCCCCCCTTGCGGGGCACCACCAGCCCGGCCGCCTCCAGCAGCTCAGGCGCGTAACCATGCACCTGGCGCAGATGCTCGAGCAGGCCGTCCCAGCGGTCGGGGGCAAAGCCCAGCTCGAAGGCCTCCAGGGTGCTCTCGCTCAGGCGCCGCTGCCGGCGCAGGTAGGCCAGGGCAGCCTCCCCCTCCGGCGCCCGCAGCTGACTGCGGAACCAGCCGCTCGCCAGGGCCAGCACCTTCTGCAGCCGCTCGCGCCGGGAGAGCTGCTGACGCAGCCGTTCCTGCTGGGGTCCGTCGAGGGTCTCCACCGGCAGCTGGTATTTGCGCGCCAGCTCCAGCACCACATCGCTGAAGCTCTGGCGCTGCAGTTCCATCAGGAACTTGATGGCGTTGCCGCCGGCGCCGCAGGAGAAGCAGTAATAGAACTGCTTGGCCGGCGACACCGTCATCGACGGCGACTTGTCGTCGTGGAACGGACAGATCCCCACGAACTCCCGCCCCTTCTTCTTGAGCACCACGTGCTCGCCCACCACATCGACGATGTCGGCCCGTTCCTTGACGGCCTCGATCGTGCGGGGATGGAGGCGGGGCAGGCTCAAGGGCGCGGCCGAGGCAGGCATTCAATTCTGACGGGAACACCCGCGCCGGTCCCGGGGCCGCTGTCAGCATGCTGCCACCGGGGGGCATCGGCATGCCCCGCTCCCCGGTGAAAGCGATCCGGAGGGGCTGGTGAACCACACCAAGACGGGCGCCAGCAAGCGGCCCGTGCTGGCGATGCTGGCCAGTGCCCTGGCCTTCAGCCTGATGGGCGTCTGCGTCAAGCAGGTGGGGACACGCCTTCCGGCCGCCGAAGTGGTGCTGGCCAGGGCACTGCTCAACGTGGTCTTCAGCTGGTGGCTGCTCCAGAGAGCTGGCATCGATCCCTGGGGCCGGCGGCGGGGCCTGCTGATCACGCGGGGGGCGATCGGCAGCGTGGCCCTGCTGTGCGTCTACGTGGCTCTGGCGGAGCTGCCGCTCGCCGCGGCGACCGTGCTCCAGTACCTCTATCCCACCTTCACCGCCGTGCTGGCCTGGGGGATGCTGGGGGAGCGGATCGGCAGGCGGGCGCTGGCGGCCGTGCTGCTGGGCTGGGGCGGCGTGGTGCTGATGGCCGGGCGAGGGGTCGGCCTTGGCGGCAGCACCGCCCTGCCCGTCACACCTGTGCTGATCGCGGTGGCCGGCGCCCTGTGCACGGCCCTGGCCTACGTGAGCGTGCGGTCCCTGGCCCGCAGCGAGCATCCGCTGGTGATCGTGTTCTATTTCCCGTTGGTGGCGGTGCCGCTCAGCCTGCCCCTGGTGCTGCTCAACCCGGTGATCCCAACGGCGCAGGAGTTGCTGTGGCTGCTGGGAGTGGGCCTGTTCACCCAGCTCGGGCAGGTGACCCTGACCCAGAGCCTCACCGCCCTGCCGGCAGCGCGGGCAACGGCGATTAGCACGGTGCAGGTGGTGTTCGCCGCGCTCTGGGGCTGGCTGATCTTTGCGGAAAGCCTGGGACTACGCACCCTGGCCGGCGCTCTGCTGATCCTGGCCGCCACCCTGATCAGCCTGAATGCCCCGGCGCGAAGGGAAGCGGATCGGTGATCCACAGCTGGGGCTCTGCGGATCCACTGTGGCTGGGGCGCGCCAGCCGCCAGCTCTGGCCACGCGTGCCGCGCTGCAGATAGATCTCGAACGGACTGTCCACACGGATCGGATCGCCCGGGAGCCGCCAGTCGAACCGGCCGCTCAGATGCCAGCCCCGCGCCTCACCGATCGCCAGCGGCTCCTGGCTGTCGACCCGCACGCGGCTCACCTCCGGCTGCCCGGTGCTCTCAAGCTGCAGTGCCTGGGCGATCGCCCCCTGGGTGAGCTCGATCTGCAGGCTCAGCGCATCGAGCAGCACGCTGCGGGGCGGCTGGCCGACGGCGCCGCAGGCCGTGAGCGAGACCAGCAGCAGCAGGCACACCACCAGTCCGGACAGGCGGCGGCGAACCGTGGAAGCGGGGGTGGACGGTGCGGGCAGCATGGAACGACTCAGACTGCTTCCATGATCGGCTGGCTGCATGGCGAACTCGCCGATCCCTGGCAGCAGGACAAACGCTGCGGACTGCTGCTGGTCTGCCATGGCGTGGGCTACGAGGTGCAGGTGAGCGCGCGGCAGTGGCAGCGGCTGCCGGCACCGGGACGATCGCTGGCGTTGCACATCCATCAGGCGGTGCGCGACGACGGCTGGACCTTGTACGGCTTCGGCGAGCGGCACGAACGGGACCTGTTCCGCGAGCTGGTGGCCGTGAGCGGCGTGGGACCGCAGATGGCCCTGGGCCTGCTGGGCTGCCTGGAGAGCCACCAGCTGGTGCAGGCGATCGTGCAGGCGGATCTGCGCAGCCTCTGTCAGGCACCGGGGGTGGGCCGGCGCACGGCGGAGCGGCTGGCGGTGGAACTGCGGGCCCGGTTGCAGCAGCGCTTCCTCGGCCAGCTGGGCGCCGATGGCGATGATCCGGCCCTGTCGCTGGCGGCCTCACCCCTTCAGGACGACCAGCGCGACGAGGTGCAGCTGACGCTCGCTGCCCTGGGATATGAGGCCCTCGAGGTGCACCGGGCCCTGCGGGCCCTGGCGGCGGCTGACGCAGGCAACGGCGCCGACTGGAGCGCCGATGACTGGATCCGCGAGTGCCTCCGCTGGCTGTCCCGCCAGGCGGCCTGAGGCGAGACGGTAAGGTGATCGTTTGAAGCACAGGAGCTCCGTGCCGGCGTCAGCCCGGTCGGCCCTTCCTCCCACCTCATCCTCCATGCCGCTCACAACCGATAAGAAGCAGGAACTGATCAACAGCCACCAGACCCACGGCACGGACACCGGCTCAGTCGAGGTGCAGGTGGCGATGCTGAGCGAGCGCATCAGCCAGCTCACCGGCCACCTGCAGCAGAACAAGCACGACTTCTCATCCCGGCAGGGCCTGCTCAAGATGATCGGCCGCCGCAAGCGTCTGCTCGGCTATCTCAAGAACATCAGCCAGGAGCGTTACAGCGGCCTGATCGCCAAACTCGGCATCCGCGGCTGAGGAGCATCACCAACGTGAGGGCAGGCTGCTGAGCGATGGCAGGCAAAGGCATCCGGCCCAGCGGCCCCCCATCCAATGGCCGTTCATCCAGTGGCCGGTCGTCCAATGGCCGTCCGTCTAATGGCCGTGCGTCCAGTGAATTCAGGGCCGGAGCTGTCAGGTCCAGGGATGGGGGGGCCTCCAGGCCTGTCCGCAAACCAGCGGCCCGGGCCCAGGTGATTCCGGAAGCCGTCGCCAATCGCATGGCGCGGCGGATCGCCATCGGCACCGGCATCCCCAGCCTGCTTGGCATGGGCGTGTTCATCGGCAGTTACCTGCTGGTGAGCCGCCAGATCCTTGACGTCCCCCCCGGCGTGACCCTGCTGACTTCGGGCGCCTGTTTTCTGCTCGGATTGCTCGGTCTCAGTTATGGGGTGCTGTCCGCCAGCTGGGAGGAACAACCTGGAAGCGTCCTCGGCACCGAACAGTTGGGCCTCAACATCAGCCGTATTCGCGAATCAGTCGCGTCGATGCGTCAACGGCGCGACGGCTGAGGCAGGGGGCTGCCGTTGTAGCCGTAGGCCATCAGAACCCGATAGCGACGTGGTGCCATGCCGGCCCCGCTGACAACCAACGGCGCCAGGGGCTCAACCCGCGCAAACAGGGCCTGCAGCGGCTGTGGATCAGTTTTGGTGTCCAGCACAACCAGTGCATCCGTGCCAACACGGCCCGGCAGATCCGCACGGGCCCACAGATCGTATTGATTCATGCGGCCCGTGCCGAGGGCCACGGTGATCACGTCCCCGGGAGGGCGCTGCAGACCGTGGGCCAGAGCCGAGGCGGTGGTGTAGCGATCGGTGATCAGCAACCGGGCATCCGCCAGCCGCTGCGGCTCCCGCTGGCGCAGGGACTCGGTGAGTTCACGCCACCCCATCAGCTTGCGGGTGGGCAGCCGATCGGCCGACAGGCCGAAACGCAGGCCGTAAAACGGCAACAGGGCGATGCCGAGGATCAGTCCATTGAGAGCGCTGCCGATCAGCAGCCACCGCCGCCGTTGCCAGGAGTGGCACAACTGCGGCCAGATCTCCACCACCAGCAGGATGGCGATCACCGCCAGCGGCAGCGGCCAGTTGGCATAGACCGTCCGGCGGGTGGAGACCAGCAGACACACCAGCAGCAGCAGAGCCGCCAGCGCGGCCAGCAGCAGGGGATAGGGATCCCGCCGTCGCCAGGCAAACGGCACGGCGCGCCAGGCGGCGATGCAGAGGAGTGGGGCGGTGACGGGGCCCAACAGCAGCAGCTGGGTGCTGACCAGTTCCAGGGGTCCCAGCAGCAGCTGGGCGGGATCCAGCGAGGCACCGAGCCCCAGATGTCCCGCGTTGTGGGCCAGGTTCACCCAGCCATGGCGACTGTTCCACACCACCAGGGGCAGCAGCCCCGCCAGAGCGAGGAGTTGGCCGAACCAGAATCCGGGCTGTCGCAGCAGCGGCCGCGCGCAGGCGATCAGCGGGGTGAGCAGCAGCAGACCGACCGGCAGCAGCAGGGTCGTGTACTTCGCGCTGATGCCAGCTGCGGCAGCGAGGCCGTAGATCAGCCAGGCGGCAGTGGAACGGCGGCGTACGGCGGGCGCCAGGGCCATCAAGGCAAGCGCCCAGCACACCAGCACCGGCGCATCGGTGGTCATCGCCAGCCCGAGGCCGGCCACCAGGGGCAGCAGCTGCACTGCCGCAGCAAGCGTCAGGGCGCTCCAGGGATCCAGCCGGACGCGGCCGTGCAGATAGATCAGCAGCACGAACAGCGCACCCAGCGCCACAGCGGGCAGGCGCACCCCGAGCTGGTCATGGCCGAACAGCGGGGTGGAAGCCGCGATCAGCAGGGCCACCAGCGGTCCTTTGCTGTAGTAAGCCAGATCGAGCCGTCGCGACCAGTCCCAGTAGTGCATCTCATCGGCTGAGAGCTGCAGCTGGTTGGTCAGCAGAAACAGCACACGCAGCGCTGCGACTCCGATCAACAACAACACGAGCAGGGCATCGGCTGGATGCACCCGCTGATGCCAAGGCCTGATCGGCCCGGCACTGCGGCTGGAGGGGCTCGCTGGAGCGCGATGGCCTCGATCGGCAGGTCCCGTCATCGCAGAACCGTGGCAGGCGCATTCACTGGGCTCATGTAATCCAGCTCACAGGGCAAGCGTATGGCCGGCAACGGGCAAGCCGGCTTGGAGCACACCGGCACAGCTTTGAATGGGCGCTTGTGAATCGGAATGAGGGTGCGGCCTGCTCCCCTGATTGCCGCTGCGCTGCTGGTGATCGGCTTGATCAGTTTCAGCGTGGATGTGCCACTGGCGATCTGGCTGGGGAGCAACAGACTGCCCGGCGAACTGATGCGACCCTTCAAGTTCGCCGAGATCGGTGGCCACGGCACCGGGGCCGCCATGGTGCTGCTCGCGACCTTCTGGCTGACCCGTCAGCGCTGGCACCTGCCTGGCCAGTGGCCGGTGCTGCTGCGTCTGGTCGCGGCGACCTACCTGGGCGGCCTGCTGGTCGATGGTCTGAAGCTGGCAATCCCGCGGGTGCGCCCCCGTTATGCCGAGCTCGCTGGGGACGTGGGAGCCTTCGACACCTTCGGTCGCCAGCTGCTGGCACTCGCCGACCACTCCAGGGCAGCGCTGATGAGCTTCCCTTCCGGTCACAGCGCCATTGCGGCTGGTCTTGCGGCCGTGCTCTGTTGGCTGCATCCGGCCGGTCGACCCGTGTTCATCACCCTGGCCGTCCTGGCCTGCCTGCAGCGCCTGCTGAGTGGCTCGCACTACCTCAGCGACGTCTGCATCGGCGCCAGCCTCGGATTGCTGGCAGCCTGGCTGACCCTGCATCGAGGCTGGCCTGGGGGGCGGTTGCAGGATGGGCGGGAATCGCGGCCAGGTCATGCGGGCAGCTGAAACGGTGCTGCAATCGAAGACCCTGCGGATGTCGCTGCTGCTGGCTGCGGCGGCGCTTGTGTTGGTGTGGATCGCAGCTGTCAGCGGGATCGACCGGGCCCTGCTGAGGTCCCTGGCCTGGCCTGAGAAACACCCGCGCAGTGACCTGCTGATGCTGCTGCGCGTCTGGGGCAGCCTCTGGACCTGGGGGCTGATCGCCCTGGCCATCAGCCTGCAGAGTCGGCAGCGCCCACCCGGCCGGTCCTGGATCCGCCGCGTCACCGGCCTGAGGCTGCTGGTCACGCCGCTGCTGGCGGGCGCCCTGGCGGAGTTGCTGAAACTGCTGGTGCGCCGCCAGCGCCCCTCGGAACTGGAGAGTTATGTGTTCAGGGCCTGGATTGAGCAGCCGTGGAGCACCAAGGGGCTGGGCCTGCCGAGTTCCCACACCGCCGTCGCCTTCGCCGGCAGCATGGCCCTGGCGCTGCGCTATCCACGGCTGGCGATCCCCAGCCTGATGCTGGCGATCGGCTGTGGCTACACCCGAGTGGCCAGCGGTTCCCATTACCCGAGTGACGTGCTGGCTGGGGCCGTTGTCGGACTTGTGACCGCGCTGCTGGTGGCCGCGCCGGGGGGCACCGATCGCCAGGCGGCCCCCACGGCCGCACCGCGTTCAGGCCGCAACCAGGGGGGAACTGATCCGGGCCTTGAACTCCGCTGAACTGAGCGTGCTGAGTGCCGCGACCGGGTCGCCGACGCAGAACTGGGATCCAAGACGCACGAAGCGGGTCTGATCCCCCTGACACACCAGGGCCACCACCGGCACCCTGGCTCCCGCCTCATCCTGAGGAGGACGGTGTCTCTGCAGACATTCGCGCAAGCGATGCTGCACCGCGATGTCGGCCGCCTGCTCCGCCGGAATCTCCACCATCAGCAACTGCAGATCGTCGATCGAGCGGCAATCGTCCACGATGAGCTGCACCCGCTCATCACGACGGTCCACCGATCCCCACACCAGCAGCCGCGCGTCCACCATCAGGTGGTCGGCCAGGCGGGCATAGGCCTTGGGAAACACCACGGCCTCGCAGCTGCCGGTGAGATCCTCCAGCTGCAGCACGGCCATGCGGTCGCCCTTGCGGGTGGTCACCTGGCGCAGTTCCGGCACCATCACCACCGCGCTCACCTTGGCCTTGTCGACTTGCTCCTCGAGGTTGCCGAGCGCCAGGGGAGAGAGCAGCTTCACCTTCGGCGCCAGCTGCTTGAGCGGGTGGTCGGAAAGATAGAAACCCACCAGCTCCTTCTCCAGCCGCAACTTTTCCGTGGGGGGGTAATCCGGCACCGGGGCCGCCTTGGGGGCCGTACTCAGGGAGCCCCCCCCTCCGGCTGAGGCCCCACCAGCATCCGCAACCCCACCGAGGCCGCCCAGCAGATCAAGCAGATTGCCCTGGCCGCTGGCCCGGTCCTTGGCGCGGGAGCTGGCCCAGTCGAGCACCAGATCCAGATCGGCCATCAGCTGGGCGCGATTGGCCTGCGGCTGGAGCGCATCCATCGCACCGGAATGGATCAGGGCTTCCAGGGCGCGACGGTTGAGCTGCTGGCCGGGAAGGCGATCGCAGAGATCAGCCAGGGAGAGGAAAGGCCCATCGCTCTGGCGCACCTGGATCATCTGGCGAATCGCCCCCTCGCCGAGATTGCGCACCGCCGAAAGGCCAAAAAGGATGCGATCACCCACGGGAGTGAAATCAATTCCCGATGCATTCACATCCGGCGGCATCACCTCAATGCCCATCGCACTGCAATTGGCGATATAGCGCTGCACCTTGGCAGTATCACCCGCATTGACAGTGAGCAGGGCCGCCATATAAGCCACCGGGTAGTGGGCCTTGAGATAGGCGGTCTGATAGGTCACCGCGCCATAGGCAGTGGAATGGCTCTTGTTGAAACAGTATTCAGCGAACAGCACCATCTGCTCAAACAGGCCCTCGGCGATCTTCGGATCGACGCCGCGTTCAGTGGCGCCTTTCACAAAGATGCTCTGGTGTTTCTCCATCTCGCTCTTCTTCTTCTTGCCCATCGCCCGCCGCAGCAGATCGGCTTCACCAAGGGAATAGCCGGCGAGGTCCTGAGCGATCTTCATGATCTGCTCCTGATACACCATGATCCCGTAGGTCTCCTTCAGGATCGGCTGCAGCTTCTCGTGGGCAAATTCGATCGCCTCGCGGCCGTGCTTGCGGTTGATGAACTTGGGGATCAGGCCCGCATCCAGAGGGCCGGGCCGGTACAGGGCGAGGATGGAAGAAATATCCTCCAGCGATGAAGGTTTGAGATCGCGCACGATCTGGCGCATGCCGCTGGATTCCAACTGAAAGATCCCCTCCAGATCACCGCGGGCCAGCAGACCGTAGGTGCCCGGATCATTGAGGGGCAGGAGATCTGGATCGACCATCTCGCCTGTGCTCTCTTTCACCAGCTCGATGGTCTTGTCGATCATGGTCAGATTTTTCAGGCCAAGGAAGTCCATCTTCAGCAGACCCATCGACTCCACGTCTTCCATGAAGTACTGGGTGATCACCTGGCCGTCGTTGTTGCGCTGCAGCGGCACCACTTCATCGAGGGGATCGGCGGCAATCACCACGCCAGCCGCATGCACACCAAAGGTCTTGTTGGTGCCCTCGATCCGCATCGCCATGTCGACCCAGCGCTGCACCACCGGATCGTTCTGATATTTCTCACGGAACTCGGGGGCCGGCGATTCCTCGCCGATCATCTCCTTGAGCTTGGCGGGCTTGCCGCGCACCACCGGGATCAACTTCGCCAGCCGGTCGGCGTCGCCATAGGGAATATCGAGCACCCGGGCCACGTCCTTGAGCACCGCCTTGGAGGTCATGCGGTTGAAGGTGATGATCTGAGCCACCTTGTCTTCACCGTAGCGACGGGTGACGTAATCAATCACCTCGCTGCGGCGCTCGATGCAGAAGTCGGTGTCAATATCCGGCATCGACTTGCGCTCCGGATTCAAAAAGCGCTCGAACAGCAGCCCGTTGGTGACCGGATCGATGTTGGTGATGCCCAGGGCGTAGGCCACCAGCGAACCGGCCGCCGACCCCCGGCCCGGCCCCACCGGAATGCCGTTCTCACGGGCGAAGCGGATGTAATCCCACACCACCAGGAAGTAGGTGGGGAAACCCATCTGCTCCATCACCTGCAGCTCGAAGGTGAGCCGCTCGCCGTAGGTGGCATCAAACGCCGCTCCCTCGGCCAGCCCCAGCCGCGAGCGCAGCCCCTGCTCGCTCACCTCGCGCAGATAACTCACCGGCGTGTGCCCCTCCGGAATCGGGAAGCGCGGCATCTGGTAGCGGCCGAGGATGTCGTAGTCCTCCACCGTCTCAGCCACCCTGGCGGTGTTGGCCACCGCCCGCTCGATCACATCGCGCTCCAGGTGATCACCGAAGAGCTGCAGCATCTGCGCCTCGCTCTTGATGTATTCGGTGCCCGTGTAGCGCAGGCGCTTCTCATCGCTGATCAGCTTGCCGGTGAGCACGCACAGCAGCGCATCGTGGGCCTCCACATCGCCCACGCTCAGGTAGTGAGCATCATTAGTGGCGATCAGCTCGATCCCCAGCTCGGCGCCGATCGCAGCGATGCCGGTATTGACGATGCGGTCCTCGATGCCGCCGTGGTCCTGGATCTCCAGGTAGAAGTCGTCGCCAAACACCCGCTGGTACCAGCGGGCCACCTCCAGGGCCGCATCGGGCCGCCCCCGCAGGATTGCCTGGGGGATTTCGCCGCCCAGGCAGGCGGTGGCCACGATCAGGCCCTCGCTGTGCTGCTCCAGGGTGGCCTTATCGATACAGGCCCGGGCGAAGATGCCGCGCCCGCGCATGCCGCGCAGGTGGCTGATGCTGGTGAGCTTCACCAGATTGCGATAGCCCACCGCATTCTTGGCCAGCACCACCAGGTGATAGCGGCGCTCCTTCTTGGGCGGATTGGGGTCATCCAACGAACCGTTGATGACATACATCTCGTTGCCGATGATCGGCTTGATGCCTGCCTGTCTGCAGAGCTTCAGCAGTTCGATGGCGCCGTACATCACCCCGTGGTCGGTGAGGGCCAGGGCCGGCATGCCCAGCTCCTTGGCCCGCTCCACCATCGCCGGCAGCTGGCTGGCCCCATCCAGGAGGCTGTAGTCGCTGTGGTTGTGGAGGGGAACGAAAGCCACAGGTAGCGGCGGAGGCGGCTTCACCTTAGGCGCAGCCCCCCAGATCTGGTGCCCGTTCAGCTCAGGGCACCAGGGGGGCGCCGGGGCGGGCCGCCATCACCCGGGCCGCTTGCTCGTAGTGGTGCGCCACCTGCAGCAGTCGCTCCTCCTGCAACACGCCGGTGATCAGCTGCAGGCCGATCGGCAGGCCCTGCTGATCGAAGCCACAGGGCAGCGAAATCGCTGGCAGGCCCGCCATGTTGGCCGGAATCGTGAGCAGGTCGGCCAGATACATGGCCAGGGGGTCGTCGCTGTGGGCGCCGAAGCGGAAGGCGGTGGTCGGCGACGTGGGGGTGAGCAGCACATCCACCGTCTCGAACGCCCGGTCGAAATCGCGGCGGATCAGGGTGCGCACCTGCTGGGCCTTCTTGTAGTAAGCGTCCACATAGCCCGCTGAGAGGGCATAGGTGCCGATCAGAATGCGGCGCTGCACCTCATCGCCGAAGCCCTCGGCGCGGCTGCGGGCGGTCATCTCCGCCAGGCTTGCCGCACCCTCGGCCCGGTAGCCGTACTTCACGCCGTCGTAGCGCGCCAGGTTGGCAGAAGCCTCCGATGGGGCAATGACGTAATAGGTGGCGATGCCGTCGTTGAAGCGCGGGCAGCTCACATCGACCAGCTCGCAGCCCAGGGACTGGAGCTGCTCAGCGGCGGCCAGCACCGCGGCCTTCACCGCGGGATCAAGCCCCTCAGCCTCCAGGCACTCGCGCACGATGCCCACCCGCAGACCGGCCACCGGCTGCTCCAGGGCGGCGCGGTAATCAGGCACCGGTGCCTGCAGGCAGGTGGAGTCGCGCGGATCGGCGCCGGCGATCACCTGCAGCAGCTCGGCGGCATCGGCCACCGATGTGGTGAACGGCCCCACCTGATCGAGGGAGCTGGCAAAAGCCACCAGCCCCCAGCGACTCACCCGGCCGTAGGTGGGCTTGAGGCCCACCACACCGCAGAAGCTGGCGGGTTGGCGGATCGAACCTCCAGTGTCGGAACCGAGGGAGGCCATGCACTCGCCTGCTGCCACGGCCGCTGAGCTGCCGCCGGAGCTGCCGCCGGGCACCCGCTCGGGGTCCCAGGGGTTGCGGCTCGGGCCGAAATAGGACGTCTCGGTGGAGCTGCCCATGGCGAACTCATCGAGGTTGGTCTTGCCCAGAAGCACGCCACCGGCCTGCCACAACCGCTCGGTGACCGTGCTCTCGTAGGGAGGAACAAAGGTCTCCAGCATGCGGCTGGAGCAGGTGGTGCGAATGCCCTGGGTGCAGAGGTTGTCCTTGATGGCCAAGGGGATGCCCGCCAGAGGAGGCAGCTGCTCACCCGCAGCCCGGGCGGCATCGATGCGGTCGGCATCGGCCCGGGCCCGCTCAGCGGTGACCTCCAGAAAGGCATGCACCGTGCCGTCGACGGCCTCGATACGGGCCAGGTGATGGTCGGTGAGCTCGCGGGCGGAAACCTCGCCGCGCTGCAGTTGCTCACGCCACTCGGCGATGCCCATCCAACCGGAGATCAACTCGTCTGGACGCTATCAGCTTGTGCCAACGCAACAGCCGGGTGTGCCAACGCAACAGCCGGGTGTGCCAACGCAACAGCCGGGCTGGGTTGGTGTTCAGCCGTGCTCCTCGGTGAGGGGTTCGCCGCGGCGGGTGCGCAGCAGATCCACAGCGATCGAAGCCGGCGACTCGGAGCGGAGGTCGTCAAGAAAACCAGTCAGGGCCGCTTCCAGGGTGCTGCGGCGCACGAATGGGCCGAACCAGTAGGTGACATCCGGTGACTGAGTACGGACCTTCGCCCACCAGGCCAGGCCCAAACCGTTGGCGCAACGGCGAACGGGCCAGAGCAGGGGATTCATGCAGCCGCAGCCGGAATCACCCCATTGTGCCCGTAACCGGGCAGCTGCACACAGCCCTGAATCAGAGCTGAACGTCCGCGTGGAAACCGGCACCGCCGATGCCATCGAGATCGATCACGGGCGCGGCCTCTGGAGCCTGAGAGGCCCCTGGATCCGGCGAGTCGGATGAGTAGTCGGATGAGTCGGATGGCTCTGCGGGTACCTGCTCGGCCTGCGGCTGCGGCGCTGGCAGGACCTCATCCGGCAGCTCAGGTGGCGCGGGTGGCTCCCCGGCCGGTTCCAGCTCAGCCGCGGCGAGGTCACCGGGATGATGATCCCCAGGCTGGCTGTACGGGACTGGATCAGCCTGCAGCGCCGAGGGTTCGATCAGACCATGGCTCGGCTCCTCGGTGGCCGCTGGATCGCTGGGAGAAGCCAGGGTCGTCTGCTCAGCGGATAGGACCTGCGGGAGTGGCACCTCGGCGCTCAAGGGG
>Ga0208009_1000219_pt1 | contig 16025 bp, 13 predicted proteins | sample Wag4_2014_7_16_FD_187364 | JGI IMG/M metagenome (GOLD analysis project Ga0208009, IMG submission 187364) | Fresh water mixed with fracking chemicals microbial communities from Ohio, USA - Utica-2 Time Series FC 2014_7_16 (SPAdes) (version 2) ...
AGATTTGTATATGCACTTTTCTTTTTTCTTTACTGTGTATCTTTTTTGGAGAAAGCTTTCTTTTTAAAACTGCTTATTCCTCTTTTTTTTATTCTTTACGGTAAATCTTCCAACAAAAAACTATTTCTCTTAAAGGGAGGAGCATTTTTATTTTCCTTACTGGCTATGATGTTTATACTTGCAGGCGTAAATAGTAATACTGCTGCTGCGAGTGATGAAGATGCTTTTTCATTGCTCTACACACCAACTGGTGTTTCTGAAAAGATTTTCTGGCGGGCAGGAGTTGTTCCAATCATTACTGCGCTTGATGGAATCAGGGTTTTTGTAAATGATCTCAATAGTCAGTTTCTCATGGGGGCAACAAGTTCTGTTCTCGCATTTTTCACCGGGGCTGAGCGTATAAATTTCGAACGCTTACTTTTTCAAAGTCAGTTTGGAGGGGCGGAAACTGGAAGTGCAAATCAATTTTATGGCATCGAAGCATTTATCAATTTTGGATACCCCGGAGTATTTCTTTTTGCTATAATGGTTGGATGGATTGTTCGATACGCTATAAAGTCTGGTGATAAAGTATTGGTTGCTATGATGCCCCTTTTCTTCTATTACCTTTATTCTGCTGGTTTGATAGGCACAATTTTCAGCAATGGATTTCTGTTGCTATTTTTAATGACCAGATTTCTTTCCCTGAATAAAAACGAATCTGCGGATGCTGCTTAAAACTGTTTTCCTTTATCCTGATTACTTTGACAATACAACAGCAACCAGAAGGGTGCTTGAAACCGCCAAAGATCTTTTTCCCAACCTGGAATTTTTTTATTGGGAAAGGGCAGGAGTTCAGTCAAACCATTCCGATCCACTTTACGAGGGTATCAAGAAAACCAATTTTAAACGTCTTGCGCCACCCCGAAGTGTTAAAGTATTATTGGTTACGCTCCAGTTCCAATGGTGGTTGCTCCGAAATATAAGAAACTCAAAGCCGCAGGTTATCTGTGCATTCTATATTTATACCATCCTACCTGCACTTGTTTACAAATACTTTTTTAATCGGAGCTGTAAAGTCATCTATGACCCGCGAGATTATTTTGCAGTGGTTTTCCGATTGCCTGCACCAGCAAGGTATCTACTGAAACTTATAGACAATATTTTTATTAAACTTTCTGATAGGGTCCTTTTTCCGGATCAGCAGTTTTTTACACATTATGGGTTGTTTAAAATCCCTTCAGAAAAGTATTTTATCTTGCCTAATTCCACAACAGACAAGTTGAACACAATCAAGCAGGAATCCTTGCACCAAAAACTGGGGTTAAGTAGTGAAACTAAAATAGTACCTATCATAGGCTATTTCTCAGAAGACAGGGGAAGGAAAATGTTTTTCGAAGCTATCAGCCAAAAACCCGAGGGAATACATTTCGTTGTAGCAGGTGCATTCAGAGATGTTCAAGATATTGCATTCTTTAAATCTCAATCAAATGTATCATACCTTGGTAAGGTTCCTTACCTTGAAGCACTCTGGATTATGGAACAGTCTGCTATTGTTCCCATCGTATGCAGCCCAGATTCACTGAACTATAAATTTGCCATCCCTACTAAGTTTTATGACAGCACAATGGTTGGTACCCCGGTTCTGGTATCTGATGGTCAGGTAGATGTTGCTGAAAAAATAAATGCCAATAAACTTGGCTTCTGTATCCCGTATAATGATGCTAACGCTTTCCAGAATGTATTGTACGCGCTTCCCAAACAAAGAGACCCGGAGCAGTCAAACCGTATCCGACAATATTTTCTCGAAAAATATGATTTTGTTATATTCAAATCAGGACTCAGGCGCTTTTATGAAAGCCTGCAGGGAGATATTATCCTGAAAACAGGTAATGGTATTTTGGAACAATAAGGATATGCAGAAATCCGTATATAGAAATAAAATATAAGAAAAAAAAGGGAATCCCCAAATATAATCTATGCTTAAAAACAAAAAACTACTCATTACTGGCGGTACAGGCAGTTTCGGAAATGCAGTGCTCCAGCGTTTTCTTCACACTGAACATTTCAGTGAAATTCGTATCCTGAGCCGTGATGAAAAGAAGCAGGATGACATGCGCAAACTGCTGAATAACAACAAACTTAAATTCCACATCGGCGATGTGCGGGATATTTCCAGTGTTGAACCTGCAGTCAAGGGAGTAGATTATATATTCCATGCTGCGGCCCTTAAACAGGTCCCTTCCTGTGAATTCTTTCCGCTGGAGGCCGTCAAAACAAATATATTGGGAACAGACAACCTGCTTTCTGCAGCAGAAAAATATGAGGTTCGGAAAGTAGTGGTGCTGAGTACCGATAAAGCTGCATATCCTATCAATGCCATGGGTATGTCTAAAGCCATGATGGAAAAAGTGATGGTGGCAAAGTCCAGAAACCTGGATGATACAAAAACAATTTTTTGTGGAACGCGCTACGGCAATGTAATGGCATCGCGTGGTTCTGTTATCCCACTTTTTATTGAGCAAATTAAAGCCGGCAAGCCACTTACCATCACGGATGGAGAAATGACGCGCTTCATGATGACGCTGGAGGATGCAGTAGACCTCGTACTGTATGCATTTGAACATGCACATCAGGGCGATCTTTTTGTGCAGAAATCACCAGCTGCAACCATCCAAACCCTGGCTCAGGCTTTGATTGAAATGTATAACAGCAACAGTAAAATTCAGGTAATCGGAACCAGACATGGAGAGAAACTCTATGAAACACTGGTAAACAGAGAAGACATGATCAAAGCTGAAGACCTGGGCGAATATTACCGCATTCCTGCAGATAACCGTGACCTTAACTATGCCCAGTATTTTTCTGAAGGTAAGACTGAAATGTCTCAGCATGATGAATACCATTCTCACAATACCGGTAGGCTGGATGTAGCGGGAATGAAGCAATTGTTACTTAAATTACCTTTGGTTCGTAAAGATATTCTTGGGGAATGAAAAAAATCGGTATCACCGGTCAGGCTGGTTTTGTAGGGTCTCACCTGTATAATACAATCGGATTGTTTCCGGATCAATACAGCCGCGTTCAATTCCAGCGCGAATGGTTTGATGATCCCGAGGCAATGGATAATTTCGTCAAACAATGTGATGTCATTGTGCACCTCGCCGGTGTCAATAGGGATCCTGATCCCGATGCGCTCTTCGCCGCAAATATAGCCTTGGGGGATGCACTTGCAGCGGCACTTGCCAGAACAGGTTCTTCAGCGCATGTCATATTTTCCTCTTCTACGCAAGAAGAGCGTGATAACCATTATGGAAACTCTAAAAAAGTTGTCAGACAAAAGCTTGAAAGCTGGGCTGCTGCATCAGACGGGATATTTACAGGAATGCTAATCCCGAATGTATTCGGTCCGTTTGGCAAACCTTTTTATAATTCAGTCATTTCCACATTTTGTTATCAGCTGACACACGGAGAAACGCCGCGTGTTGATGTAGATGCAACATTGAACCTGATCTATGTAGGAGAACTGGTTGTTGAAATATTGTCTGTTATCACCAACAGAACCCATGCAACGGTATATCCGGTTGCTGCCACCAGTAGTTCAGCTGTTTCCGCCATCCTCAAAACACTCAACGGTTTCCGTGATCAGTACCACAACAACGGTATTATCCCAGCGTTGAACTCCATATTTGAAATCAACCTGTTCAATACATTCCGATCATTTCAGAATGTTGAATCGAAAAATCCGGTAAAGTATGTTCAACATGTGGATAATAGAGGGGCTTTCACGGAATTAATTCGCTTGAATGTAGGCGGACAAGTTTCGTTCTCCACAACCCATCCGGGTATTACCCGGGGTAATCATTTCCACACCCGAAAAATTGAACGTTTCTCGGTTGTGAAAGGGGAGGCCTTGATACAGCTGAGAAAAATCGGTACCAACGAAGTATTTAATTTTCATCTTTCGGGTGAGAATCCTGCCTATGTGGACATGCCAGTTTGGTATACCCATAACATCACCAATATCGGAAAAGATGAACTTTATACGGTCTTTTGGATCAATGAGTTTTTTGATCCTGCTGATCCCGACACTTTTTTCGAAACCGTTTAACCTGTAATCAAACTAATTGCGGTAAAAAATAAAGTATGACCCCGAAACTAAAAGTAATGACCGTGGTGGGCACACGCCCTGAAATCATCCGCCTTGCAAGGGTGATGGCTGCACTGGATGCCGCTCCTGCAATTGATCACATCATCGTGCACACAGGGCAGAACTACGACTACGAGCTGAATCAAATCTTTTTTGATGATCTGGCAATCCGAAAGCCAGACCATTTCCTGAATGCAGCTGGCGCAACAGCCACAGAAACAATCGGCCAAATCCTGATCAAAATTGATCCCATACTGGAGTCCATCAAACCTGATGCATTCCTGGTACTTGGGGATACCAATAGCTGCCTTTGTGCCATTCCTGCCAAAAAGAGACACATACCCATCTTCCACATGGAAGCAGGGAACCGTTGTTTCGATCAGCGTGTGCCGGAAGAAACAAACAGGAAAATTGTTGATCATATTGCAGATATCAACCTGACTTACAGCGATATCGCTCGGGAATACCTGTTGCGTGAAGGCTTACCGGCTGATCGGATAATCAAAACGGGCTCTCCAATGTTCGAAGTCCTGTCTCATTACAGCCCATCCATCAACGCTTCCAATATTCTTTCTAAATTAGGCTTGAAGGAAAGGCAGTATTTTGTTGTCTCCTGCCACCGTGAAGAAAATGTAAACAGCAATGAGAAATTCAACAGTTTCATCGAAACGTTGAACATCATCAGCGATCGTTATGGTTTCCCAATCATCGTGAGTACCCATCCGCGTACCCGCAAAATGCTCGAGTCTAAAAATATTGCGGTAAGGGATAACATACAGTTCCTGAAGCCCATGGGTTTCAATGATTACAATGCTTTACAAATGCATTCCTTCGCTGTATTGTCTGACAGTGGAACAATCTCTGAAGAATCTTCAATCCTCAACTTCCCGGCTTTGAACATCAGAGAAGCACATGAAAGACCGGAAGCAATGGAAGAAGCAGCCGTGATGATGGTGGGATTCAACCGCAGCAGAATATTACAAGGATTGGAACAACTTGCCGTTATGAATAGGGAAGAGCGTGTTTTCCGGCAAGTAGAAGATTACAGTATGCCCAACGTGTCTGCAAAGATGGTTCGAATCATAATCAGCTATGTTGATTATATTAAACGTACTGTTTGGTCTGAATAATACCGTATCTTATCCTAAATATTCAATAATGTCCGTGACCTGGATCATATCACAAGTCTTCTATCCTGATGAAACATCAACGGGATATGTGATGACCAAAATTGCAGAAACATTGTCTGACAACCAGACTGTCAATGTAATTTGCGGGAACGCCGACTATCAATCTAAAAGTCTCAATGCCAGCAGCAAACTGAATGGTAACATCAACATCATGCGGGTAAATACGCCTGCATTAGATAAAAACCGGCTCAGAAACAGGTTGCTGGTTTTTGTTCTCTTCACCTGGGCAGTATTTTTTAGAATACTTTTTAAAATAAAAAAGGGGGATTCAGTAGTAGTTGTTACAAATCCGCCTACGCTCATTGTGTTAGTAGGTATATTGAAGAAAGTTAAAAGATTCCGCTATTCAATCATCATGCACGATGTGTTTCCAGAGAATGCAGTTGCAGCTGGGGCCTTAAAGGCTGATTCATTCCTCTACAAATTTTCTCTATCGTTTTTTAATTTCAGTTACAGGCAGGCTGATTCGCTTATCTGCTTGGGAAAAGACATGGCTGAGAGATTTATCGCAAAAGGGATTGAAACAAGTAAAATTTCCATTATCCAGAATTGGGCCGATCACCACAATATAAAACCTGAACCCGCGATTGACAGGAATGCCTATTTCAACATGAACCTTGATGGTAAAGTCGTTCTACAATTTGCTGGCAATATTGGAAGGGTGCAGGGATTGGAGGAGTTTATTAAATTGTTCAGGAAGGCAGCAAATCCATCTTTGGTTCTCGTTATCATTGGCGACGGAGCACATAAAAAAATCCTGGAACGTTATGTTCAATCAAATAATATCGAGAACGTATTTTTCCTCGACTCCAAACCACGCGCAGAACAGCAAACTTTCCTGAACAGCTGTGATATCGGATTGGTTACTGTAAGTGAAGGTATGTATGGTTTGGGAATTCCATCCAAAGTTTACAATATTATGTCTGCCGGTAAAGCAATCTTTTATATCGGGGATGCAGGCTCTGAAATAGACAATTACGTGCAACAAAATGACATAGGATGGAGTTTCAGCTGGCATGATGAGCAAGCTACAATAGCCCGTCTGGCCAGCTTACATCCCGGTAAACTGATCACTCAAAAAGGTGAAACAGCCCGCCAATTTGTATTGGCGCATTTTACACAGGATATCATCCTCCAAAAATATAAAGCCGCCCTACAATAGGCGCCTCTTTTATGGAGATCTTACTTACAGGTGCGAATGGATTTCTGGGAAGAACTTTGAAGCAACATCTTCAGACTCATCAAGTTACTTCTCTTGGCAGGTCCAATGCCACAATAGTGGTAGATCTTGCAACCTCTATTCCCGTATTTGCGCATGATTTTGATTTGATTGTACATGCTGCAGGGCAGGCTCATTTGGTTCCACAGGGAGATGCTGAAATCAAATTGTTTCATCAGATCAATGTTCAAGGTACTGCTAACCTACTTGCCGGACTTGAAAAAATGAAAACCCCCAAGTATTTTGTCTTTATCAGCTCTGTTAGTGTATATGGTCTGGAAACAGGAATAGCTATAACTGAACAAGCCCCTCTTGTTGCAACTGACCCGTACGGAAAAAGTAAGATTGCAGCAGAAAAACTGGTTACAGAATGGTGCGCACGTCACCAAGTGATATGTACCATACTCAGACTTCCATTAATAGCGGGACCCAACCCGCCGGGAAACTTAGGTTTTATGCTGAAGGGATTACAAAAAGGATTTTATTTTAATATCGGTGGAGGTAAAGCAAGGAAGAGTATTGTACTTGCAGAAGATATTGCCGGCTTTCTGATCAGTGCAGCTAAAACAGGAGGAACATATAACCTGACAGATGGTGAACATCCAACTTTTTTGGCTTTGAGTCAATTAATGGCAAATGCTTTGAACAAGTCATTTGTTCCGAATATTCCTTATTTTCTGGCATGGGTGCTTGCAAGGCTTGGAGACATGCTTGGTGGTAAAGCACCTATTAATTCTATGAAACTTAAAAAAATAACTACATCCCTTACATTCAGCGATGCAAAGGCAAGGGTTTCATTTGGATGGAATCCAACTCCAGTTTTGAAAGGGTTTAAATTATTTAGCCATGGTTAGCAGAGTTGCAGCATTTTTTCTACTCCTGATTTTTTCTCCAGTATTCATCCTAGTGGGATTACTTATTTTTATGGAAGATGGGTTTCCTGTTTTTTTCAAACAGAAACGCGTTGGCCAGAACTACTCATTCTTCCAAATCTATAAATTCAGGAGTATGAAAAAAAGCACGCCTAACGTGGCTACGCATCTGTTGGGTGATCCGGAAAAATACCTCCTGCGTATTGGCAAAATCATCCGTAAATTAAGCCTTGATGAACTCCCTAACCTCATCAACATCATCAAAGGAGATATGGTTTTTGTTGGTCCAAGACCGGCTTTATACAATCAGGATGATTTGATGGCTCTGCGTGTTTCAGCCGGCGTAGATAAATTAAAGCCTGGTATAACGGGCTGGGCCCAGGTGAACGGTCGTGACGAAATCTCCATTGAAGAGAAAGTGCATTTTGAAAAGGAATACCTTAGCCGAAAAAATATTTTCTTTGACCTGCAAATCATCATCAAAACCTTTACCAGCGTTTTGATGTCTAAAAATGTATCTCACTGATCATGAAATATCCAATTTCCTTCCTAGCCATTATTACCTTACTTGCAAGCTCCTGCGAAAAACAATTTCCTGCAGAAACCCTGGTTTATGACAATGAATTCAAAGGGGGAAAGATTGATAATGCATCAGGCGCCTTGCTTTATAATGTAAACGGACAATTTTTTATTGGTCGGTACAACAAAGGTGGTTTTACGGTAACTGTAAAGAACCTACCGAAACATAATGCCATCCAAATTGAAGCCCAGCCCTATTTTCACGACAGCTGGGATGGCAATAACAATATTGCAGGGATAGACGGTCCGGATGTTTGGACTATGACCGCTGACGGCACATCGCTGGTCAATGCCACTTTCTCGAATTCTCCTTGTAATGCGCTCTACTGTTTATTTCAGTCTTACCCCGGAGATTATGGTATCATCAACAATCCGCCACTCACCGAAGCTTATCAGATCACAGGTGGCGCATGTTTCACAACAGTTCAATCGGTTTCATCCATCTATCGGATTGTCAAGACATTCCCGCATGAAAGGGATGAAGTGGTAGTAAGTTTTCGAGACAACCTCGTACAAACCAATGTGGCGAGTCCGCTTTGCGATGAATCATGGTCGATGGGTAGCCTGCGAATCAAAGTGCTCAACATAGACTGATTTTAAAAAAAATACCATCAAATCGCTCTTTCCATTTTCCGGAATATTTTTCATGCAGCTGACCAACCTGCTGGCTCAACTGCTGCTACTGCCTGTGCTAATTAACCATGCAGATTCATTGTCTGTGGGTGCTTATTTTTTGGCACTTTCCTTTGCCTCTCTTGCAGGCATCTTGGTTAACTTCGGTACAAATCAGGCAACAATCATTGATTTGCAACGTGCCAGCATGGATAACGACAGGCTGCGGCTTCGAAAAATTTACAGACAGGCATTTGCAATCAGGATCCTGCCTCTGTTCATTACCTTGCTTGTTGCAGTCTTTCTGGGTCTGGTTAATTCCCTTGGAATTTTTTTCCTATTGAGTTCGCTCCTTGTTATCGCTGAATTCCTGAGTCCACTCTTTTACCTGATCGCATTTCAGCAACTGAAAATTTATGTGTTGCTGAATTTCTTTTTCAAATTAATCAGCTTCCTTGTGATCTGGATATGTCGGAATGAATCGCAGCTTGTTCAGCTTGCAATCATGGTTCCCGGATTGGCCATGATTGTTCTCAACCTCACAATGATTGCAATTATCAAAAAAAAGGAGGGGTTGAACGTATCACTGAAACTTAGTTCAGACACCTGGCACACCATGCGCACCCATGTTCCTGTTGTTGCCAATAACATGACTGTTCACCTTCAGCAATCTGTTTTTCTTTTTTCAATATCTGGTATTGCTGCTCCTGTTTTTCTCTCGGCTTATGGATTTATTGATAAGGTAGTGGGTAGCATCAGACTGGTTGTAAGCTCCTACAATGTATCGTTTATTCCAATTGCCACATCTGCTCACCATTCAGGCTTCGGTAACTGGAAAACCCTCCGCCGCAAACACAATATGGTTATCACCATCTTATCGCTTTTAGCTGGTGCTGTACTTTTCTTTTTTTCAGAAGAATTGGTAAGACTCTTTTTGTTAGGTGGAAAAGAAAAATCAGCAGAATTCATCGCCCTGTCTGGTCAACTGCTGCGCCTGATAAGTCCAGTTCCACTACTGATAGCGCTTAACGCTCTTAACATCATGGAACTGCTGATGGAAAACAGGTTTAATGACTACCTGTTCGCAGGTATTATTGTGCTTTTATTCTCTGCTTCCGGGGCAGTTTTTACACACCTCGGACTAAAAACAGCATACCTCGGATTATATCCAATTTATATAGAATCCGTAAGTTTGCTCATATATCTTTTTTTCGTCCTGCGCAACAGGAAAAACCACCTCTGATCCAATGTCCTTTTCCAATTTTTTTAAAAGCCTGCTGGCTTGCTGTACCTGCATTTTACTGCAGTCAGATCTCTGCGCACAGGTAGTTGGCGATCCAATGGAAGCCTACCAGCGAAACGGACTGCTGCTCTCCGATACAACGCTGCCTGCATCCGGACTCATCAGACCCTTCCTAGACGGTAACCTCCAGACGCTTTCTTACATCGAGCTGGATGGTAAAGACCTGCTTCACTTCCCCCAACGCAGGATAAAATCTTACCGTTCTCCCAAAATCATTACCGAATCCATCTTCAAGCCTACTGAGCTGGTGATACATCAGCAATATATCGGTCATCATCCCTATACCTGGAATGATGGAGCTTTCCTGCCGATGCCTGGCTACCAGCAACTGATCAGTGCAGGAGTTGCTGGAAAAGCAGGGAATTTTGATTTTAAATTGGCTCCCGAAATTGTACTGGCCGAAAATCAGCCTTTTGAAGGCTTTCCAACAGACCATGACCAAACTACCTGGCGCGATTATTACCGTTATGTCAACTTCATTGAAACACCAGAAAAATTTGGTGTAAATCCATTGCAAAAAATTTACGGCGGACAGTCTTACCTCCGGTATTCATTTAACTCAATTTCACTTGAAGCCTCTACGGCTAATAAATGGTGGGGACCAGGTTACCGCAATGCATTGCTCCTTTCCAACAATGCTCCAGGGATCCCGCACCTTTCCATTAAATCCAATCAGCCCATCACAACTGCTATGGGGTCGTTGGAGTTTGAAGTGTTATACGGACTGCTCTTTAATGAACCATTCCCCCCGGCAGATACTTTTAAGGTTTATAGAAGCAATAAACTGTACAAAGCAAAAGAGAACCTGCAACGCATCATGAAAGGGTTTGTATTGAGCTGGCAACCCAAATGGGTTCCGGGTCTTTTTGCGGGCATTGAGCAATCTGAGGTGCGCTACCTCTACGAAACGAGAAAAGTCAAAGACTGGCTGCCCTTTAAAAAACCCTTTCGAAAGGTCATATTTGATCTGCCGGAAAAAGGATTGCTGTTGAGCGGATTATTCCTCAAATACCGCATCCCTAAAGCCAATGCAGAGATTTATGGAGAATGGGGTTGGAATGATGCTAGAAGGAATTTCAGAAGTTTCATGGTCAATAACGAACAGGGTATTGCATCAGTATGGGGAATCCGAAAACTGTTCAAACCTAAAGTGGAGGAAGGTGAGGAGCCTGGTTATTACTGGGAGTTTAATGCAGAAATCACCAACCTGCAAATCCAAAACCAGAAAGACCTTTTTGTAAATACTGCCCCCAAAAGCTGGTACCTTCACCCGCATGTGCGGCAGGGTTATACGCATGACGGACAAATACTCGGTGCCGGAACAGGACCCGGAGGGAATAGCCAGTTCCTTGAATTCAACTGGCGGAGTGGATTGAATAGGATTGGTATTTCGATGGAAAGGAAAGTCAATAACAACGACTTTTACATCTATCACTTTACCAATTCTGTCGATTACAGAAGATATTGGGTTGATTTTGCCGCATCCCTGCACCTGAGTTGGCAATTCGGGCACTTACTTGTTAATGCAGAACTGTCTTCCATCAAAAGCCTTAATTACAATTACTGGCTCTTTCAACCTACCGATGCCTATTTCATATCCGGAAGAGATGTAAACCAATCTACCGGTAATATCTCATTGCGTTATTTCTTCAAACACCTGTGAAAAAACTCGCAATCATCATCATCAACTGGAACAGCCTTGAGCTGACTTCAGATACGTTGAAAGCCCTGCAACAGTGCAGCTTCGGGGATTTTGATGTGGTCTTGGTTGATAATGGCTCAACCGACGGATCAGGAGAAATACTTCAGCAAAAATTTCAAAACATCATACATCTTGCCTCGCCCGTAAACATTGGATTTACAGGCGGCAATAACCTGGGTATGCAATATGCATTGGATAAGGGGTATCCTTATATCATGTTGTTGAACAATGATGTAGATGTGAATCCAGACTTTCTGGAGTCACTCATCTCGCGGATGGAAACAGACCCGAAGATGGGAGCAATTCAACCACTTATCATGTTTCACCACAATCGCAAACTGGTCTGGAATGCCGGTGGGAAATACCTGAATTGGATTGGAGTATCTAAGACGCTGACAACCCTTCCTGAAGCTATATCGTTTAGGCAAACGGATTGGATTACCGGATGTGCTTTCATGATCAAAGCTGAAGTACTGAGGAAAGTGGGACTTTTAGAAGAAAAATATTTTATTTACCACGAAGATGTTGACCTTTCATTGCGCATCCGAAAGGCAGGCTATTCATTGTATATTGAACCCGATTCAGTCATTTACCACATAGCAGGCATGTCTCAAAAAACCAAGACAAAGGGTAAGGAAGGGTTTGTTAGCCCCAAAGTGCACTACCTCAATGCACGCAACCGCATTTGGACCATCCGCAAATATACCAAGCCACAAGCGTGGCCAACCGTATTTATCTACCAATTCTTGTACATGCTTACAGTTTTGCTATACTTTGTTCTGCGCGGTCGTCATGAAAAGAGGAAGTCTTGGTGGCTCGGAATTCGCCACGGTTTGGCACTTATTACCAGTATTTTTCTATTGGCCGGCGGGCTAAATGCCCAGGTTGTTTCGCTTGATAACCTTCAGCTTGAAGAGGATATCAGGCGGGCTCAGCTGATGGGGAAAATCGAACAGGATTTATCTTTTAATATTCGTCCTGTTCAACCAAGGAAAATAGGCGACTGGGATTCTCTCTTGCCCATGGCAGGTAAAAAACCATTGATGGGGCGTGGACAAAAATTCATGGGAAATTTGGGATACATTGATTTCACACCACTTCAGTTAACCACCCAATATGCTGCCAATTCCCCATTTAAAGGCAATGATGGTCCGATGATTCCTGCCACAGGTTTGCAGACAATGTTAAGTGGAGGATTCTTCATGAAATTGGGCCCCGTAACAATTCAGGCAAAACCGCAGTTTGTACTGGCTCAAAATTCCCCTTTTAAAGGGTTTCCCCAGGAACATTCAAGTGAGGCTTGGAATCAGTACCTCTTTTTTTCCGTGCAGGCTGATGTTCCTGAACGCTTTGGTGATAAATCATACCAACGTCAATTTCTGGGTAATTCCAGTATAAAAGTCAATGCCGGTCCGCTTGCTTTGGGTGTTAGTAATGAGAATATCTGGTGGGGCCCAACCCTTAACAGTCCATTGATCATCGGTTCTCACGCGCCAGGTTTTCTGCATGCCACCCTCAACACCCGTTATCCCTTGAAAACGCCGGTTGGTAGTTTTGAATTTCAGGTTATAGCCGGACTGTTAGATAGCTCCGGATTCGCTATGCCTGCTAAAAATGGTGAAATTTTTGAACTCGAAGGTCGAACCAATGAGTTGCGTTATATCAATGCCGGTGTCATAAGCTATCAACCAAAGTGGATCAAAGGATTCAGCATCGGGCTTACGCGGGCTATTCAGGAATACACTTCATGGTTAAAGTCTTCAGGAAAGTGGTTCCTGCTGGTTGATTTGGTAGATCGTGCCAGAGATGTTGACTATATCGCTGAAATCAACAGGGATCAGGTGGCTAGTTTCTTCGCGCGTTATTTTAATACAGCGGCACAAACAGAGTTTTATGTGGATTGGGGAAGGAACGATGCCTTTTATACCACCAGAGATTTTCTCATGCAACCTGAACATTCGCGTGCCTATACAGTAGGGTTTAGAAAAATCTTCCCGAAAATAAAAAAGTACAACTGGGAATTGATGTCTGAGTTTCACCGGGAACATCAACCGAACACCTGGCTTATCAGAAATGCAGGATCCTGGTATAACAATACGAGGGTGAGGCATGGATTAACAAACAGGGGAGAGGTGCTGGGAGCTTATTCCGGACAAAGTTCGGATCTTCAATTGGTCAGGGTTTCCGCATTTGATGCCAAAAAACAGTTCGCAGTTCAATTGGAAAGAACCCTTCAAAACCGGGAGATTTATGAAAGGCTATTTGGACTCCAAGACCCCAACGTCCGCAGATGGGTTGATTATATGCTGCGTTTTCAAGGGCAATACAGGTTTAGAAACATGATTTTCAATGCCCAGCTGGCTCTCAAATACAGTTATAACTATTACTGGTATCAGGAAACTCCAACCGAATTCAGGGGAATGAATTATACGGGGGATCTTCCTGCTGCCATGTTGCAAATGGGTGTGATGTGGAGGTTGTAATGGGAAAGACGAGGGAAGAGGGATGAGTGAGACGAGGGATGAGGGGGAAGAGGGAAACGGTTTATATTTAAAAACATGAATTGACTGTTTTTTAACCTTTTTACACAATTAACGAGTGTATAATTTTGTAAAATGGGAACTGTAAAAACATTTGATGATTTATTGGTATGGCAAAAAAGTATAGAACTAACAAAACTGATATACAAGATAACCAGTAAATTTCCTCATGAAGAAAAGTTTGCTCTTGCTGATCAGTTAAAAAGGGCTAGTATTTCTGTACCTAGCAATATTGCTGAGGGATATGGTAGGAGAACAGCTGTTGATTATAGACGTTTTTTGTCGATATCTCTTGGATCTGTGTACGAAATTCAAACGCAATTAAGGATAGGTCTTGAATTAAATTTTATATCTGCAGATCTCTACGATGATGCAAGGGAATTATCAAAAGAAATTGGCGTAATGATTTATGCAATTATAAAAAAAATCAGCTAAGCTACTTTCCATAATTTTTTATAACGTCCCTCGTCTCCTGCCTTCGGCAGTCAAGCTCATTCCTCATCCCTAATCCCTCATCCCTAATCCCTCATCCCTAATCCCTCATCCCTTTCAAAGTAATCCCCATCAACATCAACCCAAACCCTGCCAAAAGCCCCCAAAACAAATGAAAATACCACTTTTTTCGGTCGTTTTCAAGGGGTAAGGATGCGTGGTCCACTATCTGGACGGCCGGCGTTTCCTGGATAAGAGCGGTTTTGCTGATCTCCAGGTTTTTCATCAACTCGGCATAAATTGTTCCCATCATTAACTTCTCACGTTCGCTGATTTCACGGGTAACGGGCTGATCAATGAAAGCAGGGTTGGCATTCAGCATCAACCTGTTTTCTGCTGTTGCTGAATAGGTTCTTTTATTCAATACGGCTTCAAGGCTATCGGTTCTGCCCTGAAGTCTGTCGATATTCTTTTTCAAACGGCCTGTTCTTGCGTCGATATAAAAATCAGTTGCAATTTTAATGATCCGCTCTGCTATCAACTTGCTCAACAACTCATCTTTGGTGTTGACAGACACCTTGAAAAATCCGAGCTTCTTATCGGGTTTGTAAATACTGAGCTGCTTCTCCTCAATCCGCTTCACAATCACTTTCATCAGACTATCCTGCAACCTGCTGTTCTGATCAGCTTTCCCAAAAAAAACTTCCCTTCCAACTTCTTTGCTTTTTGCCCACTGACTGCGCAACTTGTAAATATCTGCATACTTGTCTGCCAGGGTAAAAGAACTGTCTGTGCCATACGGAGTCATCAGACATGTGGTCATCATACTGCGACTCTTTAAAAGCTCCAGCACATTGTCTCCTGATAAAATACCGTTGCCACTGCCTGCTAAGCTTCCTATGTCAAACCCAAGTTGTCCACCCAACGCAGATAGTAATCCGCCGCCCATATTTTTGTTCTCTTCTACAATGAAGGTGATTTCTGCCGTATAACGAACAGACTTTATCCAGTTATACCCCAGTCCCAGCACTCCGCCAACCAAAGCCGCCAAGATCATTAGCTTGAACTGCTTTTTCAACAGTCCAACCACCTCAGCTGCTTTGCTGCTTAGCCAATTTGTAATGGAAAATTCCGGTTCCTGGGAGGTCATTTTATTAAGTTTAGAGAGTTAAGTTGTGTGTTGTTGGTTGTGTGTTGTCGGTTCTGAGTTGTCGGTTGTGAGTTGTCGGTTGTGTGTTGTTGGTTGTGAGTTGTGAGTTGTGAGTTGTCGGTTGTGAGTTGTCGGTTGTGAGTTGTCGGTTGTGTGTTGTGAGTTGTGTGTTGTGAGTTGTGTGTTGTGAGTTGTCGGTTGTGAGTTGTCGGTTGTGTGTTGTGAGTTGTGTGTTGTGAGTTGTCGGTTGTGAGTTGTCGGTTGTGAGTTGTAGGTTGTCTGTTGTCAGTTAACTCA
>Ga0208009_1000221_pt1 | contig 15930 bp, 13 predicted proteins | sample Wag4_2014_7_16_FD_187364 | JGI IMG/M metagenome (GOLD analysis project Ga0208009, IMG submission 187364) | Fresh water mixed with fracking chemicals microbial communities from Ohio, USA - Utica-2 Time Series FC 2014_7_16 (SPAdes) (version 2) ...
GTGATCAATACCAACACCAAAGCCCTGTTTACGCAGAATGCACTGAAGATCTCTGCGCGTGAGCAGACTCGAGCCATGGAACAGCTCTCAACCGGCAAACGAATTAACAAGGCCGGAGACGATGCAGCTGGGCTCGCCATTGCCACCCGCATGACCCAGCAGATTCGATCGCTGAATCAGGCGGTGCGAAATGCGGGTGATGCCATTGCCCTGATCCAGACTGCTGAAGGGGCGACGAACGAAATCACCGACATGCTCCAACGCATGCGTGAACTGGCCATCCAAGCGATCAACGACACCAACAACAACGAGCAACGCAGCTATCTGGATCTTGAGTTTCAACAACTCAAGAAGGAGATCGTGCGCGTGTCTGAGATGACCGAATGGAACGGATTCAAGATTCTTGACGGCTCAACAGGCGTTCCTGTGGGTGAGCGGCCCGTGTATAAGACCACCGCCACCGATGCACATGAAACTGTATTTATCAGCCCGACGACAGCTCGTGAACTGGGTGGGCGTGATGGCGGGCCGATTCAGGACCTCACCTTCACCGACGCAACCACTGCTGGCACGATCAACATCTACGGCGTCGATGTTCAGATCACCTCGAACATGGTGGCATCAGCAGTGGCCACTGCGGTGTACTCCGCTCTGGTCAATGACGAGGCCTTTGGCGACGCGTCGGGCCGCACGCTGGTAGACAACGGGAATGGGACGCTGCGCATTGCTTATGGTGTGGAAGAGACTTCGGTCACTTCCACTGGCTTCTCGGCCGCGTCGACGGGAGTGAGCGCAACAACGGTGGCCTACACGGCAATCGACTTGTCAGAGACGGGAACTGAAGATTTCGCTGCAAACGGAGAGTTCCTACAGGCTGGTTCGCTCGCATTTGATGTTCCCTCGGCGGGCACGACCACAAGTGCTGCGATTACGGCAACCTTCACCACCGTTCGCGGGGATGAGGTCACGATGACCGGAATCCTGGACAACGATGGCAGCAATGGCAGCACCATTGTCTTCGAGGCCACAGGCGCAAATGCGGAAGTGATTTCTACTCGACTCACCTATAGCTTTGAGGCTGATGGAGGCTCGGCCATCAACGTGGGCGGACGCACATTCTCGCTGGCCATCGACGTGGAGGGTAGCCTCCCGCCGCTGCGCTCGCGAGATCTCTACATCAATGGCGTAAACATCGGCCAGACCTCGGCTGACGACGATACGCTCTCACCCCAGAACAATGCCTCAGGCAGCTCAATTGCAATTGCTGCTGCGATCAATCGCAAGACCAGCGAGACGGGTGTGGCTGCTGTGGTGAATAAGAACCTCATGAGCGGCACCGCCATGAGTGCTGGTGCATCGGTATCCGGATTTGCAGTGATTAATGGCTACACCACGCCTGAGATCGAGACAGTACTCAACGACACCCGCGCGTCTCGCGAGGCCACTGTGAAGGCGATCAATTTCATTAGCCATCTCACCGGTGTTCGCGCGATCGATACGGGCATCGATGCGGAAGGGATTCGCCTCGAGGCAACAGATGGCCGCAATATCGAGGTCCAGTTCACAGACTTGAGCACAACCTCGGCCATCTTCGCAGAGCGCTCGGGCTTGAAAACTGGCGTTCAGGGTGGAACCTACTCGCTAGAATCTCGAGTAGAAGCCCCGATCGTGATCACCACGTCGGCCACTGGCGACATCTCGCGCGCAAGGCTCCCGCTGGGCGACTACACTGAGAACGTCTCTCGCTTTGTGATGGCGGAGCGGGATGTGGTTCTGACCTCGGGCAGCTCAACCCCACTCTCGCTCAATTCTGGTGATCTGCGCATCAATGGCGTGGATATTCCGGCGTCTCGCGCCTCTGATGACGAGTATTCCTACGAGACCTCTGCAAGCTCCCGCGCAGCCTCCTCCATTTCCATTGCGGCGGCCATTAATAGCGTGACTGAGCGAACCGGCGTTCGCGCGGAAGTGTATGGGGCGAAGGTGACCGGTGAGACAGTCACTACGTCGTCCTCTGCCGAAGCGAGCCTCTATCTCAATGGAATCGAGATTGCAGTTGATTTTGACGACCTAGACGAGGCAGATGAGCGGGTTGATGAGATCGTTCGCCTCGTAAACCTCCAGACTGGTGCACATGGGGTTCAGGCCTCAAAGACCGAGATGGGCGGGCTCGAACTGGTCACCGTTGATGGGCGAAACCTATCGGTCTGGTACGACACCGACGTCGTGAGCAGCGCTTCAGAATTCGGTCTCGGTGACATTGCCCCCGAGAGTGGTGTTACTGGCCTCTCGGCTGCATCTGCAGCGGCAACCGCCGTAAACTCGGTCTATGGACGAATCACCTTGGTCTCCGAGAAGGCTTTCACGGTAGAGCCGGGTGAATCGGGCTATAACTCTGACTCTAATTTCACTGCCCTGGGCTTCCAAGAGGGCACCTTCGGCGGCGAGGTGGATGAGGCCACGACCAAGATGACCCCACCGCGCACTGGACGACTTTCCTTCCAAGTGGGCGCCTCTGCAGGTCAAACGATTACTGTCGACCTTGCGGACTTTGGCGCACGTGGCCCCGTGACCAGTGAGATCACAGCAGACATCGCGGCCGAGAAGCCGAGCATTGCCATTGCAACTCGGGCAGGCGCCGAGTCGGTCCTGTCAGACCTGGACCTAGTGATGGACCGCGTCAATGCAAAACGGGCAGAACTCGGTGCCGTCATGAACCGGCTCCAGTACGCCATGGACAACCTGTCCAATGCCTCAATGAATCAGGCGGCCTCCAGGTCTCAGATTGAAGATGCTGATTATGCTGCTGCCTCGACCGAGCTGGCCAAGGCGCAAATCATGCAACAGGCAGCCACTGCCGTGCTCGCGCAGGCCAACATGAGCCAGCAGTCGGTGCTACAGCTGCTTCAGGGCTAATTCGGCAATCAAACCTGAATGACCGATCGCCCAGACTGCTGGTCCTGTCAGCACTTCGCAGTGAGCTGGGACCCCAAGATGCCCTACCTCTGCAAGCGCCTGGGGTTTAAGAGCAAGATGGTGCCCTACTTAGATGTGGTCTCAGCAGACGGCCGCGCCTGCATGGGCTACGAGCGGCGACCCCATCCCCAGGTGGCCGAGTCTGAGCCTAGCCCGATCAAGAAGAGAAACGGCCGCTTGGTGAATATCCGGGTCTAGCCACCCGGGCCGCGCACCGTGACAGATCGCCCATCGGGGTTCGCCGTGGCCTCCCGTCCATTGGGCTGGCCATCCACCAGTCGAATTTCGGTGATTCGATAGTCCCAGTCGTTGATCATCACGTGCGATTTGGCCCCACGGTCGCAGATCTCGGCTGCTAGAAATCGCATGGAATAGAGCCCAGCTGGCAGAAACATGCTGGTTCGGACTAGGGCAACCGACTTCTCGGCCTGCTTTACCCTCAGAAACTCCGAGCCCGCCAGTTCCAGGGTTGCCCCGTCGATTGGAACACAGCGAGGGCCGTCAACCACTTTGGGAGCGTCCTGAGCGAGAGCAAGGCTAGCCGCGAGGAACCCACTGGCGCAGCAGGCAGCCCATAGTGCGCGGTTTAGAGTGAAAGTCATACCTTGTAGGATCGGCTTCTGCTCAGGGAACTTCAATCTGCCCTTCAGAAAATCGAGCTCCGTCCGAATCCATTGATACGGGTTATTGGAGCACGTCATGATCTTTGAGCGAATAGAAATCGAGCAGCTGGCCAAGCGGGACTACGTGACCAGCCTGCTCACCATGGAGGTGGGCGATAGTGTCTTTTGTGAGGAGCTAAAGCAGGCCCAGAGCCTGCGCGCTCTGTCCTATTACGTTCGCCGATCGCGCAAGCTCGACTGGCAGTTTTCCTTCCGAAAAATGGACCGAGGCTGGAGACTCATTCGGGTGCGATAGGGCTGGAGTGAATGTAAAGCGGTGTAAAGGAGTGTAAAGACTGTAAAGACCCCTCAAGTTTTGAAAACACTGAATTGCTGGACTTTATGCTTGCGTTTCAACCCGAGGGGAGAGACGCATGCAGATCTATTCGAACGTAGATGCACTGGTGGCCAGCAATGCTCTGGCCAAGGCCAATTCGGCCGCTGCCGTCTCATCTGAGCGCATCAGCACGGGCCTCAGGCTAAACAGTGCCAAAGACGACCCGAGTTCCATGGCCATGGCGGCTCGCCTGCGCGCCCGCATCTCGTCCTACGCCAAGGCCATTGAAAACATCAACAACGGCATCGCCATGGTGCAGACGGCTGACACCGCGCTGAGTTCGATCTCCACCATCCTCACCAGTATGCGGACCTTGGCCGTGTCCTCGGCAAGCGGGTCGGCCTCTGCGGCTACGCTAACGGACAATCAGACCGCGCTCAGCACCTACCGCACCGAAATTAATAGCCTCGCCAACGGCGCCAAGTGGAATGGAAGTTCGCTGCTCAATGGAGCAATTACCCGGGTACTGATACAGAGTGGGATTGAATCGGGCTCCACCACGGAACTGAGCTTCTCCTCGGCCCTGAGCTCTGCCATCGGCAAGGGCGATGCGCTGGCCCTCACCTCGCAGGGCGCCAGCACCACGGCCATGGCCTCAGGCGATCTGCTGATCAATGGCTACACCGTGGGGGCCACCTCCACCTCGTATGACACTCTGTCGTATGCCTCAAAAGATGGAAGTGCGATCGCGCGCGCGGCAGCGATCAACCTGCTCACCTCCACCACCAATGTCCAGGCCAAGGTGGGAACGACCACGGTCGCAGGCAGCGCGATGACCAATGTGACCAGCGATGAATCCAGCACGGTCACCATCAATGGCGTCTCGATCTCCATGGCGCTCTATTCAGCCCAGACCGTTGATGTGAACCGCGCCTCGGTGGTAACTGCAATTAACGCGGTCTCAGGACAGACCGGCGTCGTGGCCACCGATGGAGGCGACAGCACCAAGGGGGTGGTGTTGACGGCGGCGGACGGCCGAAACATTACGGTGGCCTATGGGGGCACCCTTAACGCGGCCGACACAGGCCTCGCAGCTGCCAGTACCTATTCCGGCACCTTTGCGCTGCGCAGCCTCTCCGGGGATAGCATCACCCTGTCGAGTTCGGTGGGGAAGTCGATCGCCAACGCCGACCTCGTGGCGGGCACCTATGCCGCCAACACCGCCCAGATCTCCACGACGGCCAGGGCGGGCTCGACCGCCGCGCCAACCACGCTTACCTCCAACGATCTGCTCATCAACGGATATGCGATTGGCGCTGCCTTTACCACCGACGATACGGCTTCGGCTGCCACGACCACCTCATCGACCAAGGCATCCAGTGCACTTGCGATTGCAGCTGCAATCAACCGCAAGACGAGCACCACAGGGGTGGCTGCATCCGCAAATCCCAACGTCATCACCGGCAGCGGCTTCGTTGCCGGCAGCGCCACCTCGATCTTTTTGAATGGGGTCACCATCTCGGGCTCGCTCAGTTCAACCTCCACCCGAAGTGATGTGGTGACACTGCTCAACACCTACACCGGCCAGACCGGAGTCACTGCTACCGACAACGGCGACGGGGTGACGCTGACGGCGTCCGATGGCCGAAACATCTCGATCGGGGTCAGCGACTCCTCTGGAGCGGTCTCAAGTGCGCGCATCGGAATTGGAAGTACTGAGGCGTTTTCTGTTGCTGCGGCCACCGGGACTGCCCGCACCTACATCTCCACGGTGAAGCTCACATCGGAGAGGACCTTTACCGTGGCTGCTGGGTCGGCTGGCACGACCAACTTCGAGGCGATGGGATTCAAGACCGGCACCTTCGGGGGCATGGTCGATGACCAGAAGGTCTCAGCGCTTGATATCTCCACGCAGACTGGTGGAACGAATGCCATTACGGTGATTGACGAGGCGATTGCCCAGATTTCCCGGCTGCGATCCACTGCCGGCGCTCAGCAGAACCGGCTAGCGGCTCAGTCCACCCTCAACACCACGATGAACACGGTGACCACGACGGCCCTGAGCAAAGTGGCTGACGCGGATCTCGCAGCCGAGACCACGAGTCTGGCCACTGCCAAAATGCTCGCAAGCTCCGCTACAGCCATGCTCGCCCAGGCCAACACCTCGAAGGAGATTGTGAGCTACCTGCTTAAGAAGTACATCGGCTAATCCTCAAGGCGACGGGTCGGCAAGGACCTTCCGCCTGCTCGCTTGCCGTCGGAAAGACGTCGCCGCTCCTGGCACACCGGTTGCTTCTACTTGGGTATTCATTCCCGAGAAGGGGCGTACCGTTGGAAAATCGACTTGACTGTCAGGCACTCTGGCTTGACCCATTTCAGGCGGCAGGTGAGCTTGAACGCAGCCGACTTGCGGGTGCGGGCCTGGCGCTTTTGCCCGTTCGAACGCTCGACGACCTCCGCAATGCGCTGAACACCGCCTCTTTTATTGTGGTTCGGTTGGTGAGCGATGCTGACCTGCTGGCAGAGGTGCGCAGGCTCCTGAGTGGATTCAAGCAATCACTTCCAGTGGTCTGCCGGGTGGCCAGCGGAGACCTCTCGCTCGCTGCGGAGGCCATTCGCCAGGGCGCCTGCTCGGTATTGGATGCCACCGACTTTGAGGAGTCCACCTGGATGCGCATTCTCTCCGAGGTGTCCCGCTTTCAGTCAGAGGCCAATGAGTCGCTGCGACTCGCACAGGCCGCTCAGGCGGGTGCTTCGATTGCGGCTATACCTGCAGCACCAGTCGCCCCTGCTCGAACCTTCGTCTTTGCAGATCCAAACAGCCAAAAGCTTTTAGCACTTGCTCAAAAGGTCGCCCAGGCCCAGGTCACCACATTGGTCACAGGCCCCACGGGGGCAGGAAAAGAGGTCCTGGCCACGATCATCCATGAGGCGTCTGCGCGGGTGAATGGCCCAATGGTGAGCTTAAATTGTGGGGCTATCCCAGAGCACCTCATGGAGGACATGCTCTTTGGTCACGAGAAGGGCGCCTACACCGGAGCGATTTCGCAGCACCGGGGCATCTTCGAGCAGGCACATGGTGGAACTGTCTTTCTCGACGAGATTGGTGAGATGCCCCTGGCTCTGCAAGCAAAGTTGCTTCGGGTTCTCCAAGAAAAAAAGGTGACGCGGCTCGGGGGGCAGCAGGCCATCGACGTAGACTTTCGTCTCGTGGCTGCGACCAACAAAGACCTGCGCGCGGCCATGCAAGTGCGTGAGTTCCGAGAAGACCTCTATTTCCGGATTAGCACTTTTCGTTTGGCCATTCCTGCGCTGTCGGATCGCAGGGAAGACATTATTCCCATGGCAATTCAGTTTCTGCGCAAGCACTCCGCAGGCCAGGGCCTAGCGGCGACGCCCCTGCTCTCGGATGAGGCGCAGCTTGCACTGCTCGCTTACCACTGGCCGGGTAATGTGCGGGAGCTCGACAACGTAATTCAGCGTGCGCTGGTGCTCTGCCAAGGGCCACAGATCACGGTGAGTCATCTGCTGTTTGACGACAGCCCCTCCGACTATGCCCAGATGCTCGGCTGGCTCGAGCCTCAGCCCCTACAGCACGTGATTGCGAGCCATCCCCGCCCTGCAGAGTGTTCGGATAGTCATGAGTTGTCCTTATCTGCGACACAGCCCATCCGCCTCCAAGACGCTGTCAAAAGCAATGAACACCAAATGATTCTGCGGGCCATCGAGTCTGCCCCCACCAAGGCCGAGGCCGCCAAGCGGCTGGGCATTAGCCCGCGCACCCTGCGCTACAAGATGGCTCAACTCAAGATGGCAGGTGCAGCATGATCGAGAAAACCGCTGCAACGGCTGCAGGTGTGGCCGACATGATGGCGCAGATCCGCGCCTACCAGGCCAAGGTGCAGGGCGCTGCACCACAGCCCACCGCGCTTCACGCAATCCCGGCCCAGACAACACCGGTACAAGCCCCCAGCTTTAGCGAGGTGGTGAGCAGTTCACTCTCGAAGGTCAATGAGCTGCAGTCCCAGTCGGCCCGCATGCGGGAGGCCTACGAGAAGGGTGAGAACGTACCCCTCACCGATGTAGTGCTCAGCATGCAGAAGTCTTCCCTTGCCTTCGAGGCCACGCTTCAGATCCGCAACAAGATCATGAAGGCCTACGAAGACGTTCTCAACATGCCCGTTTAGTGAATATTGATTCAAGGAAATGAGCCATGGCCACCGATCAAGCCACTCTCTCTAACCCCACAGCGGCGGGTGCCCCTGGCGCCGGCGTAGGCTCGGGCCCAGGTGGCGCCTCTTCGGCACTGGGCGGCGTTCCCGCCGTTGCCGGCAAGGTGGCTGCTGCCACGCAAGTGGCCACCGACAAGGCGGTTACAACCATCAGCGATTCACTGGATCGGCTCAACGGAGGCCGCGAGACAGGCCCGTTGGCCGTGCTGCGATCCACCATTCAATCGCCAACCGCTCGCAAGGCACTCCCTATTTTTCTGATCATGCTGGTTGTGCTGATTTTCGTTGGCCTCTTCCAGATGGGCAACAAGCCCGTGAACTACAGACCCCTCATGCCCGGTATGTCGGAGATGGACCAGCAGCTGGCGATGGATGCACTGAAGCTTGCCTCTTTCGACGCGAAGATCGACCCGACCACGGGTGCGCTGAGTGTGCCCTCTGACAAGTATCATGAGGCTCGCATTTACCTAGCCTCAAAGGGAATCCCGAAGCAGCCCGCCCCCACGGGGATTGACGCTTTAAATGGCGACAACGCCATGACGACCAGCCAGTTCATGGAGCAGGTCAAGTACATCAAGGCCATGGAGAATGAGCTTGCTCGGAGCATCACCCAGATTGGCACCATTCAGGCTGCTCGCGTGCACCTAGCTCTGCCCAAGCAGAGCGTGTTTGTGCGCGACCGTGCCCAGCCAAAGGCCTCTGTAGTGGTCACTCCCTATCAGGGCCGTGCGGTTACGGCGGGCCAGGTAGACGCCATTATCCATTTGGTCTCGTCCAGCATTCCCTACCTCGCCCCTCAGTCGGTGAGCGTGGTGGACAACATGGGTAACCTGCTCACCAATCGCAAAGAGAATTCTCCTATGGGGCTCACTGAGGCCCAGCTTGCTCACAAACAGACGGTTGAAGATGGCTATCGGAGCCGCATCATGCAGATCCTCACACCGGTGTTGGGTGAGGCCAATGTGCGCAGTCAGGTCGATGTCATTCTGGATTTCACGCAAATCGAGTCTGCCAGTGAGGATTTCGACCGAAACAAGACTGGCCCAAAGACTCGGTCCGAGGTTCTGGCAGAGGATCGCACGCAGCGTTTGAACGCAGAGGGCGTGCCAGGCTCACTCACAAACGCGCCCCCACCGCCGGTGGAGTCCACAACAGAGACCGGCGCGAGCACCGACGACGCACTTCAAGAGAGCACCACACTCAGCAAGCGTGCCACGCGCAACTACGAGGTGGACAAGACTGTTCGGTATGTGAAGAACCCCATGGGGAACGTGCAACGTATCTCGGTGGCTGTGGTGGTGAATGAAAAGTCCGGTGGCCAAGCGCCCACAGCGCCTGCAGCGCCAGCTGCTGATGGCGCTGCGCCGACTGCATCGGGCCTACAGGGCTACTCTCAAGAAGAACTCGATCGATTGACCAACCTGGTCAAAGGCGTGGTGGGTTTTCAGGAAGAGCGTGGTGATGTGGTGACTCTGGTACCCGCTAAGTTTGCGCCCGTGGAGGACCCCATGGGCCCCTGGTACGCGAACGAAGCGATCATGGAGAACGTGAAGCTTGGTTTGGCCGCGCTGGTCTTCTTGATCATCCTGCTCACCATCGTGAACCCGGTGATTAACTTCCTGACAGGTCGGACCCTCTCGGCCGAGCAACTGGCGCGTATTCATCAAGAGCAGCTGGCTATCGCGCAGGTGAAGCAGCAGGCTGAGGTCGAGGCTATGCAGGCTGCAGAGGCTGCCAAGGCCGCTAACATTGGGCCAAACGGCGAATTGTTGGGTGAGGACGGCATGCCTGTGCGCAACGCGGAGGGCAAGATGATTGGCTCCGACGGCCAGCCGCTGCCTGAGCCCGAGCTCAGTGCCGAGGAGATGGGTGTGGTCGAAATGCAAGAAGGTGAGACGCTTGAGGACATCAAGGCCAAGCTCAAGCCCAAGAAGTCCAGCATTTCGCTCGACCTGCTGAATACGGCAAACTCCTACGACGACAAGGTCGCGCTCATTCGATTCCTCGTCTCTGAGGACTCTGGCCGAGTCGCCAACGTTTTCAAAACTCTGATGCGCCCGGCCGGCGGCTAAGCAACTGGAGCACTAGACATGGCAGACGAAAAAGAAAAAGCTGTTGTCAAAGAAGCCGTCTCACTTCCCGTCCCGATGGGGTTTGGGGGTAGACCCGCATCGGTCCAGGCCGAGCTCGATGAGCTCAGTAACGTGCAGCGTGCCGCAGTGCTCATGCTGTTGTTGGGTGAGCAGCAGGCCGCAGACATTATTAAGTACCTCAACCCGAAAGAGGTGCAGGCGTTAGGCGCGGCCATGACATCGGTGGCAGACCTCTCACAAGAGGCTGTAGACGCGGTGCTCGATGAGTTCATTTCCACGCTCAAAAAACAGACCAGCCTGGGGCTTGGCAGCTCTGACTACGTCGAGAATGTCATGAAGCGAGCCTTGGGCGAGGATAAGGCCGCTTCGGTGCTGAGTCGAATCATGCCTGGCTCCTCCAGCAAAGGCTTGGAAATTCTGCGCTGGATGGATGCGCGCTCGATTGCCGACATGATCCGAGCCGAGCATCCGCAGGTGATTGCCATCATCTTGTCGGTTTGCGATTTTGATGTGGCAGCAGATGTGCTCTCCTTTCTCCCAACAGATGTGCGGCCAGAGGTGATTCAGCGTGTGGCAGCACTGGAGACAGTGCAGCCCTCGGCCATGCAAGAGCTGGAAGTGATCATGAAGCAGCAGTTCTCCAAGAGCTCCTCGGCGAAGAGCTCGAGCTTTGGAGGCGTGAAGGCGGCTGCCAAGATCATGAACTACACCAAGAGTGAGCTGGAGAGCTCCATTCTGGGTGGACTGAACAGCCTCGACCCCGACCTCTCCATGAAGGTGCAGGACAACATGTTCTCCTTCGAAAACCTGGTGGGGGTGGACAACCGGTCCATCCAGACCCTCATGCGCAATGTGGAGCAAGACCAGTTGATGGTGGCGCTCAAGGGCGCCAGCGAGGCGGTGAAGGAGAAGTTCTTCGGCAATATGTCCAGCCGTGCGCGCGTGATGTTCATCGACGAGATGGAGGGCAAGGGCCCGCTGCGCCTCACCGATGTGGAAGACGCCCAGAAGTCGATCATGCGCCTCGCCAAGAAGCTCTCCGACAAGGGCGAGATCATGCTAGCCGGCCGAGGAGACGACTTTGTTTGAAGCCGAGATGTGGCCTCAGCGGCGGCCCAAGCCCCGCGAGCTCACGGTCAGTCTCACCAAACCATTGGACTCTGCAGGGTTCCAGAAGGGAATCCCCCAGCGTGTCATCCAGGTCGATCGTCCAGGTCTGGGTCGGCCGGGTTATCCAATCAAAACAAGGGACGCAGTTCCGCCAAGCGAAGACGAGCGCATGTGGCGTCCTGGCCTTGCGGCTGCTGCAAAGCAAATCGAAGAGCCATTGCCTGTCCAATCCGAGGAGCTCCCTCCCGTCGCTGATGTATCTGTTGAACCCCTGACGCTTGAGGCTGATGAACAAGTCTCGGAGGAGCCGGGTGATCTGGGGGCCGGGACTTCCGGGCGACACATCTTTGATGACGAGAGTATTCGAGAGATCCGCGAGGCTGCCCTAGCGGAAGGGCGCGCTCAGGGGCGTGAGGAGGCCATGGCTGAGGGCGATGCGCAAGGCTACGCTCGTGGGTTTGCCGAAGGGCAGCTTCAGCCCACGGCAGAGGTCGTGGAACAACTCAAGGAAGCGTTTCGATCCGAGTGTATCGACGAGGCCAAACACAACCTTGAGGAGCCCATTCGTGAGGCGAAGGATCGCCTCGAGCGCTTGCTGCAGGATCTGGCCCGTGCTGCACGAGATACCGAAGCCTTCTACATGCCACTACAGCGCCTCTCTCTGCACCTTGCAGAGCAGCTCGTGCGCTCAGAACTGGCCTCGGCGCCAACGGCCGTCTCACGTCTTATTGATCGTTGTCTTGCAGAGTTCGGTCAGACAACGCTCTCGCCGATTGTTGTCTCGGTCAATCCAGAGGATTACGCTGCAATGCGAGACGCGGGCCTTAGTCTCCCGACACAGGCCGAGCTTCGACAAGACAGGACACTCTCGCGTGGCAGTGTTCGAGTGGCAATGAATGGCGCAGTGATTGAGGACCTCATCGAGACACGATACAGGGCACTTTGGCGGGCCCTCACACAGGACGAGACTGCCGAACCGCCTGCGAGTTTTCTCAAAAATATTGAACTGGTGAAGGAGGCGTTCTCCGAGGCGCCAATTCTCCCCGAGGATGGGGTCATTGATGCTTGATGAATGGGCTGACGGCCTGATTGCGCGGGCCTCTGTTCCCTCGCCAGATCGCATTGGAACCTTGACACGAGTGGTCGGGCTGACACTCGAAGTCAAAGGACTCATGGCACCGTTGGGTTCTGTTTGTGAGGTCGTGGGCGACGAGCACCATGCTGTCGAGGCCGAGGTGGTGGGCTTTCATGACCAGACGCTCTACATGATGCCTTTCTCTGAGCCCCGTGGTATTGGGCCTGGGGCGCGCGTTCGTGTCATCGAGCCAACCGCGCGTGCTCGACTGGGTCCAGAGCTTATTGGGCGGGTCGTCGGTCCGAGAGGGGAGGCATTGGATGGTCGTCCCGACCCCGAATGCAAGGACATGCTGAGCCTCTTAGGTCTCTCGGTGAACCCCATGGAGCGAGGGCCGATTCATGAGGTTCTTGACGTGGGCGTTAAGGCAATCAATGGGCTGCTTACGCTCGGCAAAGGGCAGCGCTTGGGATTGGTTGCTGGATCGGGGGTTGGAAAAAGCAGCCTGCTTGGCATGTTGACCCGTTACACCAAGGCCGACCTCGTGGTCATTGGCTTGATTGGGGAGCGCGGGCGAGAAGTGCAGGCGTTCATCCAGGAGAGCCTCGGAGAGGAGGGGCTTGCGAAAAGTATTGTTGTAGCGGCACCGGCGAATATCTCAGCGATTCTGCGCCTGAAGGCAACGCAGTACGCCCACCTGATTGCCGAATACTTCCGCGATCGTGGCCAAAACGTGCTCCTGCTCATCGACAGTCTTACCCGCGTTGCACACGCCCAACGCGAGATTGGCCTCGCGGTGGGTGAGCCGCCGACGGCAAAGGGATATCCGCCATCTGTTTTTAGCCTTCTGCCGAACCTCATTGAGCGCGCAGGTGTGGGACGTCATGGTTATGGAAGCATTACAGCCATCTACACTGTGCTTGCGGAGGGTGACGACGGAAACGACCCGATTGTTGATATTGCCCGAGCCTCGCTAGATGGCCAGGTTATGCTCTCTAGGGCGCTCGCTGATACCGCGCACTACCCGGCCATCGACCTCAATGGCAGTGTTTCGCGGCTCATTCAAAATCTCTTGCCGGCCGATTCCCTTCAGAGGGCAAATCGATTTCGTCGGCTTTGGTCTCTGTACCAACAAAATCTAGACCTCATTCAGGTGGGTGCTTACCAGAAGGGCGCCAACCGAGACCTCGATGAGGCTATTGCTCTTCGCCCAGTCATGGAGGGATTTCTCCAACAGGGTATGCACAGCCCCGTTGCCTTTGCCGACACGCAGGAGCAGGTGAGGCACCTGATGGATGCTCGCGCATGAGCAGAGCCTGGCCTGTCCTTGGAAAGCTCGCCCAGCAGCGGGTGTTAGCCTCGAGAAAGAGCGTGCAACAGATCGATCAACTGATTGACCGCCTAAATCAGCGTATTGAGCAGATCCGAGACTTGATTACGGAGAACAGGGGGCTGCAGACAGAGAGGATTGCGAGTCCACAATCGATCTCTGAAGTAAAAAATCGAGCAGATTTTATTCAGCGGTTGTTGCTGATCGAACAACAGGCACGCCAAGAATATGACGTGCTCTCTCAGCGACGGCAAGAGGCGCTTCACCGCCTCCAAGAGGCCACGCGTGAGGAGCAGAAGATGGCAGCGCTCGATGAGCGGGCATCCCAGCAGGCGCTGCTCGCACAAAATAAGCGTGAGCAATCCCAGATGGATGCAAGTGCGTTAGCTCGTTTCAATCAATTGAGGCAGGCGACTGAGTCTTAGGGCTTGAGGTATAGTCCGAGAAGTACGTTCTAACCTGCCTAGGAGATCATCATGAAGCTCGTCGCCGTCGCCGCTGCACTGGCCCTATTGGCCGGTTGCGCTACGCCTCCCGAACCCAAAAAAGCAGAAGCACCTGCACCTGCCCCCGCTGCGCCTGCACCCGTCGCTAAGGCTGCCCCTGCACCCGCACCTGTGCCCAAGGTTGACCCGGCGGTGGCTGCACTCGAGGCTGCCAAGAAGCGCCTCGCCTCAGTCGAGCCTGCAGTGTTCTTCGATTTCGATAAGTTCGACATCAAGAAGGAATACCACGGCGTGCTCTCCGCCTTCGGTAACTACATGGCCCTCGATAAGAACGCCAAGGTCATGATTGAAGGCAATGCCGACGAGCGCGGAACGGTGGAATACAACCTGGCGCTGGGCCAGAAGCGGGCCGAGGCGGTGAGCATTGGGCTGCAAGCCCTGGGTGCAAACCCAGCCAGCATCGAGGCGATTTCCAACGGCGAAGAGAAGCCCCGCAACAAGGCTCGCTCGGAAGCCGCCTTCGCTGAGAACCGCCGCGCAGACCTGATCATTCGTTAAGCCGCAGCTGACGTGCCGCTTTCGCGGCCGATCGAGAAGGGCCCCATGGACATTCCATGCCGGGCCCTTTTTTAATCCTCGATGATCTCGTAGCTGTGGGTAATCTCAGCAGTGAGGCCCAGCATTTTGGTGGCCGAGCAGTACTTTTCGTGTGAGAGGCTAATCGCCCGTTGTACAAGACTTTCTTTGAGGCCCTTGCCACGCAGCTTGAAGTTCAGGTGGATCTTGGTGAAGACCTTGGGGTCGGTCTCTGCGCGCTCTGACTGGGTGTCAACTTCGCAATGCCGCAGGTCTTGTCCACTCTTGACCAGAATGAGCACCACATCGTAGGCGGTGCAGGCGGCACTGCCCGAGAGCACCACCTCCATGGGCCGCGGCCCCAGGTTGCGGCCGCCCCCCTCGGGTGCGCCATCCATCACAAAGGCATGTCCAGAGCCGGTCTCGGCCACGAAGCTCATCGTCTGAGGGCCGGTCCAGCGAACGGTGGTCTGCATAGGGTTATCTCCGATTCGATTGGATCAAATGCATGTCATCTGTCTGAGTTACTCTAGACCATGACTGATGCGAAGGATACGCTCGACGAGTTCGCCATGGTGCGGCTTGGCCGCAGGCTTCAAGAGGCGCGCCTGGCCATGGGCTATTCCACGGGTGGGCTCGCCCCCTCGCTCATGGCAGCACGCACCCAGCTCGAAGACATCGAGGCTGGTCGTATGGGGACTTTCTACTCCGAACATTATTTTCTCTCGCTCTATCGTCGGTACGCCGCTTTCTTAAAGTTCTCGCCCGAAGTCATTGAGGACATGATGCGTGAGCTCAAGGGCGAGGTCGTTCCTCCCACGCCAGAGCCAGCGCCAGAGCCAGGTCCCGAGCCAGCGCCGGAGCCCGCTCCGGAGGCCGCTCCGGAGCCCGGGCCAACGCCAACGCCAACGCCGCCGCCCGATTCGGAGCGAGGCTCGGAGCCCGTCTCGGAGCCTGCGCCACCATCACTACCTTCCGCTCCAAAGCGTCCGCCGAGCAGCAGCGGGCTGGGTGACAGACTCCTGGCCTTGCTCGCGCTCTTCGCAGTGGCTGCAGTGGCCTGGGTGCTTATTTCCGAGCAGAGCAGCGGCAGCGCGTCGTCGCCCGTCAGCCCTCCTGCTGCAGAACCGGCCCCAGCACCCACGCCAGCCCC
>Ga0208009_1000222_pt1 | contig 15918 bp, 8 predicted proteins | sample Wag4_2014_7_16_FD_187364 | JGI IMG/M metagenome (GOLD analysis project Ga0208009, IMG submission 187364) | Fresh water mixed with fracking chemicals microbial communities from Ohio, USA - Utica-2 Time Series FC 2014_7_16 (SPAdes) (version 2) ...
CTGTTACTCCAAGTAAAAAGGTGTCAACTCCAGCTCCGCAATTGCGGAGACAGATAAGTCAGATCATTTTCCCTGGACATGATTCAATCATCATAGTGAAAACCCATCTGACTTCAGATGGGTTTTTTTGTGCCCTTTCTGGAAAGCAAATGATGAAAACATGAACAAAATACTGCACAATTATACATTCAAGGGCACATTAAAGTTGGAATCAGGCAAAACGATTCGCGACTTCAACCTGGCCTACACCACAATTGGGATGTTTGATCCCGCAAAAGACAATGTAGTCTGGATATTCCATGCCATGACTGCCAACAGTGATCCAGCTGATTGGTGGCCAGGTATGGTGGGAGAAGGCAAATTTTTTAATGCGGATGAACATTTCATCATCTGTGTGAATATGCCAGGAAGCTGCTATGGGAGTGTCAACCCTTTATCGGTAAATCCGGATACCGGCATCCCCTACTACAGGAACTTTCCTTTTTTTACCCCGCTGGATATGGCTACAGCTTTCGATCAACTCAGGGAACACCTGGGGATCAGCAGTATTTATCTGGGCATTGGCGGATCTATGGGTGGTCAACAACTGATTGCCTGGGCAACCCGGCAACCTGACCTTTTCAGGTACATCGTGCCCATAGCAACCAATGCATTCCATTCTCCCTGGGGTAAGGCTTTCAATGCTTCACAACGCATGGCCATTGAAGCAGATCCAAGCTGGCAGGATGGCAATCCCGATGCCGGGATGGCCGGCATGAAAGTAGCCCGTTCTGTTGCACTGATAAGCTACCGACACTATGAAATCTATGGTAAAACCCAGCATGACGCAGATAAGGCACTGGAAAATACGAGGAGTGAGTCTTATCAGAAATACCAGGGTGAAAAGCTGGCCAAGAGGTTCAATGCGCTGAGTTATTACATGTTAACCAAGAGCATGGATAGCCATCACCTTGGAAGGGGGGTGTTTGAAGCTGAAGAAATGCTTGAACGGATCGTTTCAAAATGCCTGGTTATTGGAATTTCATCAGACCTGCTTTATCCAGTTTGCGAGCAGGAGTTTCTTGCCAAACACATTCCCGGTTCACAGCTGGCGGTCATTGATTCTTTTTACGGGCATGATGGATTCCTGCTGGAAGATGAAAAATTGAATGCATTGCTAATACCTTTTTTATCAAGATAAACAACAAAAAAACATACAAATGGGATCAGAAAAGACACTGGTAATTGGGATGTTCGGATTTGGCGTAGTTGGGGAAGGATTGTATAAAGTACTCAAACAGACCCCCTCTTTAAAGGCATCCATCAAGAAAGTATGCATCAAGAATACCCATAAAAAAAGAAATGCACCGGCAGAGCTCTTCACTTCCAATCCAGACGACCTGCTTTACGATTCGGAGATCAATGTGATAGTGGAAGTGATCAATGACAGTTTAGCCGGCTATGAAATTGTGACAACTGCATTGAACAATGGGAAAGACGTGGTCAGTGCCAGTAAAAAAATGCTATCAGAACACCTACCTGAGTTGATTGCTTTGCAGGAGAAAACTGGTAAATCACTGTTGTATGAAGCTTCGGCCTGTGCATCGATTCCGGTAATCAGAAATCTTGAAGAATACTATGATAACGACCTTTTGCATTCCATTAAAGCGATTGTCAATGGCTCCACCAATTTCATCCTCACCAAAATGTTTGAGGAAGATTTGAACTTCAAGGAAGCCTTGCTACTCGCCCAGCAGCTCGGTTTTGCAGAATCAGATCCAACGCTCGATATCGAAGGATTTGATGCAGCGAATAAATGGGTTTTACTACTCACGCACAGCTACGGCATCGATACCACCATCCAGGATATGCTGTTCAACGGCATCACACAAATCACTCCGATTGATGCTGAAGTTGCACAATCACGGAACCAGTCCATTAAATTGGTAGCACAGGCCAAAAAACTCCAGAACGGCAAGGTGGCTTCATTTTTGCTACCTCAGTTTGTTGACCAGGCCGATCAGCTCTATTTCGTCAAAAACGAATACAATGGCGTTGTGATTGAAACAGGTTTTGCTGATAAACAATTTTTTTATGGCAAGGGTGCAGGCAGCTTCCCAACAGCATCTGCCGTACTGAGTGACATTGCGGCTTTGCGTTATGGATACCGTTATGAATACAAAAAGCGCACTCAGCAACAACCTGCTGAATTGTCTGACAGCTTTAATCTACGGGTATTCATCAGTTTTGAAAGCCTTTCCAATGTTCCCAAGGAAGAATTTACGTCCATTGAAGAATGGCACTCGGGAAACGAACGCAGCTACCTGATTGGTACTATCCCTTACCAATCGCTTATACATAAAGACTGGTGGAAGACCAACAACAATTCCCTTATCCTCATGCCCGACAACATTGTTGAAAACAGCGAAGTGAGTGAATTGAAGAAAATGAGTCTTTCGTTAGCCGGACTGGATGTCTGAATAGCGTAAACAGGACTTGACTTAAAGTGAACCTGCCGGCCTTACATTGGCGCCCGTTCTTTTTTGGAGGTCGTCGCCCAGATCTTTGCGGGCCTCCTCTGCAAGCAACCGCAGCTCCCGCATGATTTCAGGATAGTAAGCCTTTACATCATACTGTTCTGCGGGATCCCTGCGCAGGTCATAGAGGGATTCGTACATAAGGGTGTTTTCAGGAACAGAACCGGGGAATCCGTCAAAACCGGGTTTTTTACCCAGATAAGACCGGGAGGGATGTTGAAAAACAAGCTTCCAGTTACCCTTGCGTACAGCCTCCAGGGCATTCCTGCGGTAATAGTAAAGAAATTCGTTACGCGGACTGGCGTCCATGTTCCCACGGAGTACTTCACTTAGGTCTACCCCATCAATTTTTTTCTCAGGTAGTGAAGCTCCGGAAAATGCGGCCAGTGTAGGCAATATATCTATGGTTGATGCCAGCTGGTTAGCTACAACACCGGCAGGTACCGTACCTTTCCACCGCATGATACAAGGCACACGTTGTCCGCCCTCAAATGAAGTACCCTTGCCTTCCCGGAAACCGCCTGTTGATCCGGCATGATTGCCAAAATTAAACCAGGGGCCATTATCACTTGTGAAGATCACCAGCGTGTTTTTATCAAGCCCCTCTTCCTGCAGGGTTTGCATGATGCGACCAACATGGTAATCTACTTCCTGGATTACATCTCCGTATAGTCCCTGTTTGCTTTTGCCCCTGAATGCCGGGGACGCATAAATAGGCACATGTGGCATAGGGTGAGGGATATATGCAAAGAATGGTTTTTTCTTGTTTCGCTTGATGAAGCTTATTGCCGCATCAGTTATCCTGCCTGTCAACATCCCTTGGTCGTCGAGGGTATTGATGGTATCAACAGGTGCGTTCTGTTGTATCAATGGGAGTGGCGGGAACTGGTTTTTATTGCTTCCTTTTTGAGCGGGATTTCCATCATAATTTACGGGCCACATATCATTGGAATAAGGGATACCCAGGTACTCGTCAAAACCTTGTTGAAGCGGAAGAAATTGTTGGGCATCACCCAAATGCCATTTTCCAAAGATACCTGTTGTATAGGCCTTTTGTTTGAGCATGTCTGCAATCGTGGTTTCATCAGGAGCCAAACCCACTCTTGCCCCCGGGAATAAAGCTCCGCTGATACCCACCCGGTTAGGGTAACAACCTGTGAGCAGCGCAGCGCGGGAGGCACTACAAACAGCTTGGGCAGATAGGAAGTTTGTAAACCGCATGCCTTCCGCAGCCAGTTTATCAAGATTGGGCGTACGGTAATCCAGGGCTCCGTTTACACCGATATCACCAAATCCCATATCATCCATGAAAATCAGGACAATATTCGGCATTTTAGGAGGAGCAGGCTTATGCGCCTGTTGTGTAAATACAATAGTTGTCAGAACAAGGGATAGACATAATCTTTTCATGTGGCAATAAATAGAACTATAATTTACTGATTTTTAGCGGATCTACCAAAAATTATGGCGGCCCCGGAACCGGGGCCGCCATATTACAAACGAATGATAAAGGTTATTGTGGCAGTAGAATATTGCTTACCTCAAATTTGCGACACAAAGCATTGAAAGCAGCAATGTCAGTGGATAAGAGGTTATCCATATCAGATTTCAATACCAACCACTGCTGATGCAACTCAGTATATCTTGCTTTTTGTCCGGCTGTAACATACGGAACAGTGCCATTCACTTCACCATGCACAAAGATGATATTGGCACTGAGTTTATTGACAAAATTGATCACATCGTCGTAAGACTGACTTTTGGGCTGAATCAGCTTCTCTTCCCAGACTTTTATTTTTTCCAACAAAGCTTTTCCGGACTTAACCAGTTCCGCCTTGGCCTCATCTGGTTCAAGAATACCATTAAGGGTTCTGACCTGAGACGCTAGCTTGCGCATACGGGTCACAGCCACATGAATATCCGTAACATCGGCCTCCAGTTTTTTCAGGAGCTCATCCTGTGCAGCGTAGGCCGCGGCATCTGTATCAATCCGCGGATCGGCTTTGATTACCAGCGGTGCAGAATGGATCGAGCCATCCACATTTAACTCCACGGTGTAGGTTCCAGGCACCATACGCCCCCCCGCATAACTTCCCTCAATATACACTTCATCGATGGTAGGCATGCTCTGTCTCCTCATATTCCAAACAAATCGATTCAATCCTTTTTTAACAGTTAACACAGGTTCATTGCGCAATCCATTATTGGAATATACTTTGGGAGCCGCATTGGAGAAAGTCCTGACTACCTGCCCCTGCGCGTCCTTGATGCTGATCGTCAGTTTCTTGATAGAATCTGCATTATCCGGGAGGTGATAATACATGACTGCACCTGTTGCGGGATTAGATCCAGTAGTGTTAGGAAACCGGTCTGTCTCCTCACCATTGCTGTCGAATATGCTATATCCAGATACGCGGTAGGTTACAGGAATATTAAAGAGGCTAACTTTATCCTTTTCAGCAGGATTAAACGCGCGGAGTGCCTGAAGTTCATCAAGTACCCAAAAAGAGCGACCCTGTGTAGCTGCGATGAGGTTATCGCGGTGGATTTTAAGATCCGTAACTGGTGTCACTGGCAGGTTACGCTGGAAGTTCTTCCAGCTAGCACCCCCATCAAATGATACATACAACCCCGTTTCTGTTCCCGCAAAAAGCAATCCTTTTCTTACCTCATCTTCCCTAACTACCCGCATGCACGCACCATAAGGAATACCATTTACGATTTTTGTCCAGGTTTTACCATAGTCGTTTGACTTATAAGCAAACGGCGTAAAGTCGTTCAGCTTATACTTATTCGCTGCAATATAAACGGTAGCAGGATCATGGGGAGAGACTTCAATGGCATTGATTAACGCTTCTCCGAGGTCTTTAGGTGTGATGTTGTCCCAGGTCTTGCCGCCATCACGCGTAACATGAACCAATCCATCATCGCTGCCAGTATAGATTACCCCATGTTCCTTATCAGACTCCATCACATAGGAGATGGTGCAATAATTTTCACCACCTGCGCCTTCATTGGTATAAGGGAAACCGCTGATGCCCATTTTAGTGGTGTCATGCGTAGTGAGATCCGGCGAGATAGCCTCCCAGGATTTGCCCATGTCTTTTGTCTTGAATAAGCGGTTACCTGCATGGTAGTAAACATTCTTTTCATGTTTGGAATAGAGAATAGGTGCATTCCAGTTGAAACGGTACTGCATGTCTTTGGGCTGCATCGCCTGGTATTGGACGGGATAAACCATCACCCCTACCCCTTCTCCAGATTGGGTATCAAGGAGCTCGATTGTACCCTGATAGCTTCCGCCCATCACATAACGGGGATTATTGGGGTCAAAGCCCAGGAATGCAGATTCACCGCCTGCTGAATAAGACCATTGCCTTTCTGTAATAGCTCCGCCAGAAGTGTTTCTGCTCGCAATTTTTACAGAGGTATTGTCTTGCTGACCAGCATAGATATTGTAAGGGAAAAGATTATCTACATTGATGCGGTAGAACTGTGCCGTGGGCTGGTTGTTTTGTGCCGACCACATTTTGCCTCCATTGAAGGTGATGGCCGCACCACCGTCATTGGCGATGACCATATTTTGGTTGTTCTCCGGATTGATCCAGAGTTGGTGATAGTCGCCATGTGTACCCCTGATGTCTTTCCAAGTTTTTCCACCATCTTCCGACTTCAATCCAGCTGCTCCCAGCACATAAACCGTATTTTCCTGAACCGGATCTGCAAAAACCTCGATGTAATACCAGGCCCTTGAGATGAGCCTGTGATCCTTGCTGATTCTGGTCCAGTTTTCACCCGCATTGTTGGAAACGAATAATCCACCCTGTTCTTTTTCTGTATCGCTTTCAACAAGTGCATACAGCTTTTCAGGGTTAGCCAATGAAACGGAAATACCCATTTTACCAAGCTCTCTAGGTAACCCTTGCTGGATTTTGGTCCAGGTCTCCCCGCCATCGGTGCTCTTGTAGAGGCCTGACCCTTTACCGCCACTCTGAACAGCCCAAGGCAGCCTTCGGTGGTCCCACATGGCTGCATAAAGAATCCTTGGATTACTCAAATCCATGCACAGGTCAGCACAACCAGTGTTTTCATCTACATATAAAATATTTTTCCATGTCTTGCCACCATCATCAGACTTGTAAACTCCTCGCTCTTTGGAAGGTCCATTCAAAGCTCCCTGTGCAGCCACATAAACAACATCAGGATTTTGGGGATGGATCCTGACGTTTGCAATATGCCTGGTCAGCTCAAGCCCTAAATGTTTCCAGGTTTTTCCCGCATCGGTAGAACGGTAAACCCCATCGCCATAGGTTGTCATCACACCCCTAGGTGCATGTTCGCCCATACCAGCATATACTACATTGGGATCACTGGGCGCTACGGCAACAGCACCAACGGAGCCTGTTTTAAGATAGCCATCAGATATATTTTTCCAGCTTTGTCCGGCATCCTCCGTTTTCCAAACGCCTCCACCCGTAATGCCCATATAATAAACCAGTGGATTGCCTTTTACGCCTGTGGCGGATACAGAACGCCCTCCTCTACTATGGCCCAGGTTGCGCCAAAATACCGGCTTGAAATAGCCCTCAAGGTCAAAGGCATGAACTTCAGCCTGCGAAATTGGTTTTTGTTGTTTTTTCTGTGCATGTACTTTTCCACCAAAAGATAAAATCATGGCAGAAGCGAGAAGACAATTGCGTAGGACTTGCTGCATGTATGTAATTTTTTGAAGCCCTAAGTTACGCATTTAAGCAAAGTCATGTCATAACTTCAATTGTGGCCATGCATCAAGAAGATATGAAAATACCGGGTTGGCTTTCCCGATCTATACTGCACAAGAGAGTCAAGACATTGAATCTGATTGAATTGTTGCCTGTAATGCTGTTCAGGATTGGAAGGATAATTGCTGACTGAAATGTAGACTGCTGAATCAGAAAGTGGCAGACCTCCGCGTTGCGAATTTATCCAATGGTATTGGTGTATCCGGGTGATGTCACCTACTCCATAAATGACATTCCCGGTAAGTGGAGTTAAGTATTCATCCAGGTGTGATGCCGGAAACCAATTGTCTGCATAAATAGGAAGACTGTCCAATTGCTTTTCCTTCAACTTATTGGCCAGCTCTTGGCCAGATTGCTTCCAGCCAAACATATCCAACGTAAAGTCATTTTTCCCATAAGTCCGGGCAGTTGTTTGTTGTCCAATTGTTCCTGGATAATAGTTAATCAAGGCAACACCACTTATGATAATCACTAACAAGAAAGACAAAGCCACCCAGGCCCAGTTGATGATGTGAGAGCGGTTTAATTCACGATCAGCCAAACCAATGGCGGCCAGTATAATCAAAGGCATATAGGCCGGGCCCGTCCAATGGGGCAAGGTTTCCCGGAATAAGGCAATAAACCAAATCAGCAGCAGCATTGGAACCGCGAAAAACAGGAGAAAAACCTGCTGCTTCCTGAAACGTGACTGATTCAAATAAATGAATCCAAAGATGATGATAGCGAGCCAAACAACAGGGTTTTGATAAAAAAACTCGCCTGCGATCTGTCGGAAAAAATATTCCGGATGAAAGCCTGTATCTGTCCCTACCCTGCTGCCGTAAAAAGCAAAATGAACCCAGTTGTTATTTGCATTCCACCAAATCATTGGTACTAAGGGGATAAGAGATAAGAATCCCCCAAACCAAAAATAAATGGTGGCAAATGTTTTTCTTTGGAAAAACAAGGCAAAACCGCTAAAACCCACCCAAAGTAGCGCAGCATGTATTTTGGATGCCATTGCCAACCCCACAGCCAATCCGAACCAGATCAGTAACTCACCTTTTACTACTGGGGTCAAATTATCATCCATAAAGTACCGGGCAGCCAGATACAAAGCAATGATCCAAAATAAAAGCATTAACCCATCAGGCATCACAAAAAAGCCGGCAATAACAGACATGTATAAGGAGGCGGTATACAACAACACAGCGTACCAACCTGTCTTTGAATTGGACAGAAATGAACCGAGCTTGTAGACCAATAAAGTTGATATCACTGAAGCCGATATAAATGGCAGGTGATAAAAAAAGGGGTGCCTTAACTGCATGGATTGGGTAAAAAACTTGAGCACTGCTCCTGTCATAAATGGATGATCGTAATAATGCCAGTCGAAATACCTGGCATAGAGCAGGTAATAGGATTCGTCAATACCCAATGGTAGAAAGATAACCAAAGTCAATTTTACCAGGATGGTTACCGATAGCAATAAAGCCATATATCTTCCGTATGCACCCACTTCAGTTGGTTAAAGGAGGTTGACGAAACCAAGCATATTTGCCTGTCCTTGAGCTCATCCTCAGATGACGTTTTCCTGAGGACCCCAGCACCATTACAAAAATACCTAATATCAGCGCAAGGGTCGGTTCCCCTGGATTTCGGCTGACATTGTAAGCCGCAGCCTCATTTCGTGCAATGAACTTTTCATTGGATTGTCTGAATAAAGGATTAAGAAAAATGCGGGTATCATCATGCATCAGTAATTCAACCCTCCAATAGGTCTCATCAGGCATCAGTTCTGCGTGTAATTCCCTTGTAGATTTGGTTGTTTTTTTAATCCCCCCCTTATTTGTTATCAACCTTATCTCTTCAACATCTTTATTCAGTTGTAATACAAAATTATTGTTGGTGACTTCCAACGTATTCAAAACATGTTGAATGTCGTCAAGCCTTTTGCGTTTTTCCATTAACCCTTCTCCTGGAATTTGCGGCAACCAAACAGCAGCAGCAGCCCCGTGTTTGAGGGATTTCAACATATCAGCTGAATTGGATTTTGCTCCATAAACAAGGGTAACAAATCTGCCCAGCGCATCATTATTGAAAACATTATGGATATCATCATTGCCCATTGCAAAAATACGTTTGCCAGCAGAAAGAATTGTATCCCAATGCCTTATGGATTGTGCGGAGGGGTTGAGCAATTCTATATAATCGTAGTAGTGCAGCTTTTTCAAATCAGCTGTGGTGTAGCCATCCCTGATGGCAGGATGATTGAGAACAACAATGTTACTGGTATCTTTTGCAAGGTTGATCAGGACCTCTTGCTTGTTGTGGATGGTTTGGGGAAATATGAAATCCTTCCAAAATACCTGTTTTGCACCAATAACCAACTGGTGTGTTTTCTTGATGTTGTATCCATGTTCGTAAGCAGGTACATAGTTTAATTCATGGCTCCTGAACTTGTCAATATGATGATATTGAGACACTGCATGGAATGTATGCCCCAAGCTGTCATATCTCCTGTATATATCTGCAGAACTTCCTTTGCCATTGGTGAGTCCACTCCAGGATTTGGAATGTGCGTGAAAATTAGCAACAGACACATCTGATAGATTGCTATTACTATAGGGATTCACGATTATACTTCCCTGGAATGGCTTGGGGTCTGCAAAAGTATAACGAGGACATAAAACATACTGATCTACGCAATTCCACAGAATAAAAGCAGGCAGAGAAAGGCCAAGGACTAGAAATACCCTTTTCATACCGGAAAAATAATGCCGCAACATTGCCTCAAACTGAACTTTATGAAAGCAAAATGTTAAATTTAAGTTTACAAATGATGAAGATCCTGGGTGTGCATTGGTCCTAATAGAAAAGGCAGACCCAATGATCTGCCTTTTCGTATCTTAACAATAAGCTAATCAATCATCATCCCCATCTGCTTCAATCTTCAAAAACGCGGCTCGTTTGGGACCTGGGAAAGGTATATTTCCCTTGATGCCATGCCAGAGCACTTTATTGAATTCAATATCATTGTTGCTGTCTTCTTTGGCGAAGTTGAACTTTTCGGAACGGCGCTGCCATTCATTCATTGCTGTATTTTTCTGATTCATATCCACAGCAGGAAGAATTGCCCTGAAATCAAAAGGCCTGGCTATACTGTCAAAACAACGCCAGAGGGGTGTAGCGGCTGCATCGAATTGTGTCATGGGTGCAAGTCCTAAAATCAACTCCATTGTACGCAGTATCGAAGTAGTTGTATACAATGTATGATCAACAAACCCACGCTTTACAAAACCTCCAGCTACATAGGCAGGACTGCGATGAGCATCTACATGATCTGCGCCATTCTGGGCATCATCCTCGAGGATGAAAACGGCCGTTTCATTCCAGATTGGACTTTTGGCAAGGTGTTCAATAAACAAACCAACTGCCATGTCATTATCTGCCACATGTGCAAATGGCGATGGTCTTCCCAGTCTAACACCTTCTGTGTGGTCATTTCCAATGCGTACTGTATTGAACTGTGGTACTTTACCCAACGCCAGCAACGAATCAAAATCACGCTTCCAAAGGTTAATGCGTGTAGTATCGCGGATGTTCATGTTGTATTCCGGAAAGTACTCACATATATGCCCCTTTAAAGATGAAACTGTTGCTTTACCATCATTTACAAACTCTCCATAACTGCGGTAACTGACACCATACCTACTGCATTGATCCCAGATAAACCCGCCTTTGTTGTTCGCAATTTCTCTTTCCCCTTCCCCACCATAGGTTCCACCCCGTCCGCCATAACTGCTGGGCCATGTTTTCTCGAGATAATCATTGGCATAAGCTCCCATGCTCCAATTGTGGCCATCGGCACTCACTTCGGCATTTACATAGAAGTTATCGAGCAGCACAAATGACTCTGCCAGTGCATGTTGGTTGGGCGTAATCTTCTTTCCAAAAAGCAAAAGTGAAGTGTCTCCGTTACCTCCTTTCACATCAGCGAGCACCTGATCATATGTGCGATTTTCCTTGATTACATAAAACACATATTTGATGGGAGAAACCTGTCCTTTTTTCACTGGAATGGGAAATCCGGAAGCCAAAGAATCTGCGATGACGGATTTCTGCAAAGAGTAAGGTGAATTACGGTACACTGCACGGGTATACTGATCCAGTAGGGTTTGAGCAGGCAAATCAATAATGCTCATCGTACCCTTAAAAAGTCCGCCTATATATTCTACCTGATCGCCTGGCCTGGTCTCAAATCCATGATGAATTACTTCTTCCCTTTTCCGCAGGGGTGAGGGGCCAAAGGGATTGGGTTTGGAGGTCATTCCCTTGGCATTTGCAACCCAGATTTTATTGTTGATGAAACGCACAACGCTGGGGTACCAACCAACAGGAATGAATCCTTTCGGAAGACTTTTGCCGGGAACAGACACATCAAAAACAGCGACGGCGTTGTTGTCTGCATTGGCTATAAAGAGTTTCTTGCCCTGTGGATCCAAAGCCAAGCTGTTGGTGGTAGAACCACTTGGAGAATTGGGATATAGAGCAGCATCCAAGGTTTCAATCACCTTTCTGGTTTTCAGATCAATGACAGAAACTGTATTGTCATTGGCATTGCATACAAAGAGGAATTTGCCATCGGCTGACTGCAACATTTCATTGGGATTGTCGCCAACATGAACCGGCTGTTTCCAGGTTTGCTGAACAAGGTCAAATGAAAGCAATTGGTCACAACCCCAGCAGGTGATGAAGAGTTCTTTGCTATCTTTGCTAAGCTTACAATCATAAGCTTCTGCATCCAGTCCGAACTGACTTACAACAGCATTTGTTTTCAAGTCAACCACATACAATTTTTTGTCTTCGCGGGTAACCACATACATTTTCCCCCTTGACTCATCGAGTGCTAGTCCGCTTGGACCAATCCTATTAGGCCAGGGTTTGCCAAGGCTGATGCTATCAGCCTTCACCAATTTACCTTGCCTGATGTCATAGATCATGATGCGGTTGTCGTGCCCGCCAGAAGCATAGAGTTTCTGTTCGTCAGCCGAAAACTGCAAGCCATAAAATGATTTCTGGATCACCAAAGTATCCACAATTTTTTCTGCTTTGATGTCTATCAGTTGGATCTGTTGTGTGCTTTGTCCGTTATTGGTTACTGCTGCATAACGACCAGATTTCCCAACGGCTACATTCAGAGGCAGGTCTCCCAATGGAAAGGAACGGCCGGCGGGACTGAGTTTCCAACCATTAGGAAGTGTGATTGGCTGAGGCAATGCACCAGTTTGCGCCATCACAAACTGACTGATGATCAAAGTGCAGGTGATTGAAAAAAAATGTTTCATTGTTGTTTTTTTATCTGGCTGATTTGGATAATTGTGGTTAGAGAAATTGCCCGACCCATCCCATTGATACCCGATCCATGGGTACGGTAATCCGTATTGAAAATATTGCTGAAATACAAACGGGTGGTGAGTAATCCCTTCTCAAAACCAGCGTATGCATTCAGTAGGTTGAAACCAGGTGTTCCGCCAACGGGTATCCTGTTATCCGACTTATCTCCTGATTCCAGCCTTCTCTGAGGCGAGGCATGATCGTAAATCAATCCTGCTGAAAAATTGCCCCTGGCGTAACCGGCAGACATCCTGCTGTTGAATGGCGGAATCCTCCTCAGTGGCTGTGTTTTGGTAATGCTTTCCCCGAATAGGCTCGTTGCTGAACCTGCTAATACCAGTCCCTTGAAAGGTTCAACAGATGCTTGAACCTCCCATCCCCTAATGAAAGCTTTTTCTACATTCACTTTAGTATACACATCATATCCTGCTATTGCAGTTGGGGTTTTTATCCTGCTGATTAGTCCAGACAGATTGGTGCGAAATACTGAAGCGGAAAGAGTTGTTTTTCGAGCCGAATATTTTACTCCGCTTTCCATATTGAGAGAGCGTTCCGGTTTCAGGTCGTAGGCCGGAATTTCGTACCTGAAATCGACAATACCGAGGGTACCCAAATCATCAATGTTGGGTGCCCTGAACCCTTCACTCATATTGGCATAGGCATATAACTTTCCTGCAATCCTGTAACTGATGCCCCCTTGAAAAACCAGTGCACCAGGATTCAAGGCTACTTCGCCCAACGCCGGGTCTGACAGTTTAGCCATATAACGGTTGTAACGCAATCCGGCTTCAGCATTCAGTCGGTTCCAATGGAAATGATGCATGCTGTAAACAGCCATATTCCGATAAGTTGCGCGGTCAGGATACAATCCCCTCTTATTTCCTTGAGGAAGCATTGCAGACGAATAATCGTTGCGGAAACTCCTTATCTGATCATCATAAAATTCTACACCTGAATTGGCATCCCAATAACCTGTAAATTTCATAAAGATATCTGCACCAGCTGAGCTGGTGCTTACAGCATCTCTTTCATACCTGGTGGTGTTGCTGCCGTTCTTCCTGGCATACCGTTCTTCTGTAATGAATTGTCTGGAAGTGAAGAAATCCATCTGCCGAATCAGCCCTTTTTGAAATTGCTTACGCACCTGCACATAAGTGAACCCACGGCTGATAGGATCAGATGTATTAACTGCAAAATTTTCAAGCCTGTACTTGTGGTAAACCGGAACATTATCCTGAGCAAGCCAATGATTGGCCAGCGTTATGTTCCAACCCTTACCTGCATCCACTTTGAGTTTGGCATCAATTGCCTTTTCCGTATAGCCTGAAGGTCGTTGGAAACCAGTGGTATCACCACCTTTGAGGTCCCCAAACCTTTTGGAATCGGCTCCCAATACAAAGGCAAAGCGATTTCCCTCGTAACTGATTTCTGGCCTCCAGGTTGTTTCCATCCCATTGCTTGTAATTCTCGATTGCATTTTTTCCTTCCACTCAGGCTTGTCCCGAAACTTTAGATTCTGGGTATGAATGTTGATGACGCCTGTCATGGCATCGCTGCCATATTGAACAGACCCTGTTCCCTTCACCACCTCAATACGATCTACAATCAATGGGTCGATGAGTGTCATATACTGGTTCGGACCAAAACGGAAAATGGAATTATTCAAACGAATACCATCCACCAGAATTAATGATTGGTTTCCCGTCAAACCCCGAACAAACGGTGATCCTCCGGCGTGGTTGGTTTTTTGAATGAATACTCCCGGGACGCCTTGAAGAGCTTCGGGTACCGTGCGGGACAGTTGGCGATTCAATTGATTACGGTGCAGTACTTCTGCTGTATAAGGCAGACTGGCCAAGGCTTGCTCCTTTCGGGTTGCCGTTACTGTAACCTGTTCCATTTGCACTATGCTGTCTGGCCTTTCCTGGGCATAGGAAGTAACAGATAGAAATGTGCATGTAAGGAAAAATGTAAACTTCTTCATAAATCTTTTACTGAATTCAATTTTCACCATTGTTGAAACGGGTCCGCTGATCGTCTTCGTCATCCATGGCAGGCCCCTGCATGATTTTCCGCCAGTCGATATCTCTCTTATATTTCTTCATAGCCTTAGATGGATCAAAAACACGCTTGTCTGACAGTTCCAGTGTATAGGGCTTGTAATTGGGTTTAGGTGTGAAAAAATCACTCAACCCGGAAGCTGTTACATCATACTGATTCACATAAGGCACACCCAAAATATTGTAAATCATTTTGAGGATGGAACCAAAATTGGCATGGGTATGCGAGACATAATTATGCTTCACATACGGACCAGCCAGCATCAGGATGCTCCTGTGTGCATCCACATGATCAACACCACCCTGAGGATCGTCTTCTGTGATTATTACAAGCATATTTTTCCAATAAGGAGTCCTGGAAAGGAAATGTAGGATTCGCCCAACAGCCAGGTCATTATCTGCCACATAACTGCTGGTATATGGATAGCCATCGTCAGGACGTGGTGATGCAGTGTGGTCATTGGGAATCTGAACTGTGACCAATGCAGGCATCTTTTCCTTCCCTTTCAGCCACATATTGGTGAACTCCATCTCAAATTGATTCATCCGAAACTGGTCGGGGATGTTCATGTTATAGCCGGCATAATTGCGACTGGTTCTTCTGAATAGGGCATCCTGCATCGGCACCATCACCCCATGTGCTGCACCGGTGGCCGTATCATTCCATTCTTCACGCACGTGAGCTGTTTCATTGGCTTCTCCGAAATTGTAGAAAGAAACACCTTTGCGTTCAAGCGCTTCCCAAAGTCCGCCTGTTTCCGCAAAATCTTCCGGATCCATGCTGCCTGTTGAACCCGGGAAACGCCTGCCGGGAGCGGGTGAAAAGAATTTGGCAGTCTTGCTGGTATTGGAATTGGTTTCCACCCATTCGTTGGGGATGACACCCATCATCCAGTGATGCCCATGAATCGATGCATCACTGTCGCAATAGAAATTATCTGAAAAAGCGAACTGTTTAGCGGCTTTATGGTGGTTTGGTGTAACATTGGCACCAGAAAAATAGAATGTATCTTTTGTGCTATTTTTCCCATTCACCTGGATTTTAATCTTACCGGTAACATTTGCATTTAAACCAAATCTCGCAAGGGTAGCATCACCCTTTGCACCCTCGATTTGTCCGAATACTTCATCATAAGTGCGGTTTTCCTTAGTGATATAAACCACATGTTTGATGGGCGTGTCTTT
>Ga0208009_1000225_pt1 | contig 15826 bp, 16 predicted proteins | sample Wag4_2014_7_16_FD_187364 | JGI IMG/M metagenome (GOLD analysis project Ga0208009, IMG submission 187364) | Fresh water mixed with fracking chemicals microbial communities from Ohio, USA - Utica-2 Time Series FC 2014_7_16 (SPAdes) (version 2) ...
GCATATGCATACTTTGCAGTGCATTACGGATACACCGTGATTGGCGCGATTCAGCCATCATCCTTTGATGAACCAACACCGAAGGAAATTGCTGACCTCATCGATCAGGTTCGCGAATCCGGAGTGAAGGCAGTATTTGGCAGCGAAGTGTTTCCTTCCCCAGTTCTTGAGCAAATTGGTGCCGAAGCAGGCGTGCGGTACATCGACGTGCTCCGCGATGACGACCTTGTCGGCGAGCCCGGAGATGCCGAGCATTCATGGCTAGGACTGATGCGTTTCAACTATGTGACCATGGTTGAAGCCCTTGGGGGTGACGCCTCTGCACTAAAAACTGTTGATGTGAGTGACGTAACGAAGGACAACGCCACCTACCCTCAATAGTGCTTATGGGCACTGAACCACTCATTAACTGCCAGCACGTCTCGTGCACCTACGGCAACTCGGCGGTTCTTGATGACATATATATGCAGGTCAATAGAGGCGAGTTCGTTGGCGTCGTTGGTCCGTCAGGATCAGGTAAAACTACTTTGCTGAAAGCAGTACTGGGAACACACCCGGTTGCTCATGGTTCAATCACCATGCAACCGAAGCTGACTCTTGGATATGTCCCCCAGGTTGAAACCGTCGACTGGTACTTCCCTGTCACGGTTGAAGAAGTGATCGTGATGACACGCTCGAAAGGCACGTGGTGGCCGCGCATTACTCAGGCTGAACGAAAAGCGGTTCGTGAAGTTCTTGACCGATTGGGTATTGGCGATGTGGCAAATCGACACATTCGCGAACTCTCTGGCGGTCAGCAACAACGTGTGTTTCTTGCTCGCGCAATGTTTCGCAACCCAGACATTTTGATTATGGATGAGCCAACTTCTGGTGTCGACGTTCGCACGCGGCACGAGGTGCTGCACTTGTTGGCAGACCTTCATGCTGACGGCCTCACCATCTTGCTCACCACACATGACTTGAATGGTCTCGCTGCTCACCTTCCACGATTGGTGTGTTTGAACAAGCGCGTCATTGCTGATGGAAATCCACGTGAAGTGTTAACTCCTGCGGTTCTCGAAGCAACATATGGCGCACCCATGGAAGTGCTTGAGCACGGCGGCATGCCGCTGGTCGTAGATCATGGTCGAGTGCAAATGCGAGGTGAAGGAAAATGATGCTCGCTTTCGACCTGTTTGAACCGTATGGATTTCAGTTCTTTAGAAATGGAATTGTTGTTGCCACTGTTGCTGGCGCTTTGTGTGGACTACTGGGTGTATTCGTCGTATTGCGCGGAATGAGCTACATCGGTCATGGACTTTCTCACGCTGTGTTTGGTGGAGCCGCGGCAAGCGCGGTGATTGGAATCAACTTTTTTATTGGTGCCGGAATTTGGGGCATCATTTCTGGCGTACTGATTGCACGTGTTGCACGTCGACGCGTGCTCGGTGCAGACGCAGCAATTGGCGTAGTCACAACGGCATCATTTGCGCTCGGTCTTGCGCTGATGAACCGCTATGGACAGGCGTCAAAAAGCATCGAAGCGGTGCTGTTTGGAAGCGTGCTTGGTGTCAAAGTTTCCGACATCATCGCTGTTTCGTTAGTCGCCGTTTTTGCACTTGCTGTAATCGTGGTCTGGTATCGAAAACTGTTGTTTTCTACATTTGATCCCGATGTTGCTCAAGTCTCGGGTGTCAATGTTTCTGTAGTGGAAGTAGTGCTGTTGTCGCTGCTGTCGCTCACCATTTTGGTGACCATGCGTGTCATTGGAACTTTGCTCATTTCGGCTCTCTTGGTTATTCCAGCGGCCGCTGCACGAATGACAACAAACAGCTTTTCCAGACTGCTCTGGATTTCGCCACTGATTGGCGCCGTTACCTGCTTCTTCGGAATGAACTTGAGTTATCACCTGGACACTTCAGCAAGTGCCACCATTATCTTGCTTGATGCTCTGGTGTTCATTGTGGTGTACACCGTTGCAGGTACTCGCAATCGCATGAAGATGGCGTCACTCGGTCACGTCTAAACCGAAAGTCAAAATTGTTATTTGTGCGAGCCGTCAAAGTCTGGGTACGCAAGCACACCCATTTCTGCAAGGTCAAGGCCTGCAATTTCGTCTTCAGCCTTCGAACGAATTCCACCCTTTGTCATTTTGTTTTGTACGGCGAAGAACGTGTACGACATGAGTCCGCACACCACAACAATGGTGACTGCACCGAGCACTTGAGCACCCAGTTGACCCCAGTCACCCTTGATTATTCCCTTCACTCCTTCGCTAGTTGACCCATTCCAACCGGCTCCATACGTTCCATTGGCAAATACACCAACACAGAGCAGGCCAAATAGTCCTCCAACTCCATGAACCGAAATTGCTCCAACAGGATCATCAATTCCTCGACGCTCAAAGAAGTAGATCGCTTCAATAATGAGTACCGCTGCAATTGTTCCAATTACTGCTGCTGCCCACGGATCGACGAATGCGCATGATGCAGTGATTGCTACTAGACCGGCAAGCATTCCGTTCACCATCATGCCTGGGTCTGGCTTTCCAGTTTTGCGAGTGATGTACAACATGGCGGCAATGGATCCGAATGCACCTGCAATTGCAGTGTTGGTTGCGGCTACTGCGAATTGAACGTCAGTTGCAGCAAATGTGCTAGCCGCATTAAATCCAAACCAACCGAATAACAGAATAAATGTTCCAAGCATTGCCATTGGAACGTGGTGACCAGCGATGGTGCGTGGCTTTCCATCTTCGCCAAACTTGCCAATTCGTGGGCCAATCACAACTGCGCCTGTGAACGCTGCTACGCCACCAACTGCATGCACTACTCCAGAACCTGCAAAGTCGACATAGCCAGCACCAAGCGACATCGAGCTCCAAGTCTTTGCTAACCAACCGCCACCCCAAGTCCACGCAGCAATCACTGGATAGTAAATCGCACCACAGAAGAAGCCCCACAGAACAAAACTGTTCCACTTCCAACGTTCGGCCATTGAGCCGGTTGGAATCGTTGCAACAGCATCCATGAACGCCACCATGTACAAAAAGAAGCCAATGGCCGCAGGGGTAATTGCATCACCAGTAAGTGCCCAACCGCCCTTCCAGAAAAAGACCCAATCACCACTACCAATCAACGCGCTTCCAACCGGCGCATCCATTCCAAAAGCGGAGTAGCTAAACCCACCAAATGAAAACGAAAAACCAACGAGATAAAAGCCAATGAGGCCTAACCCAAAGATGGCGAAGTTTGTACTCACCACGTGCGCTGCATTTTTTGCTTGAGTAAATCCAGTTTCAACTAAAGCAAAACCAGCCTGCATGAACACCACAAGCGCAGCGCCAATGACTATCCACATCAAACTGACCTGCTGCCCTAACACCGTCACTGGATCGGCAACGTCTGCAAGAAATTTCATAACTCTCTCCTTGTTTGTAAGTCGAATGAAATGTCAGGGGCGACGTTGCAACCCAACAGGAGCGAAGTTAATTAGTCAAGATTTCCAAAGTGTCTACAGATTGTTTCGTGAGCGTTATTGTTTATGAACAGTCATGGCCACAAAACGCGCACCAGCGAAACACCCTGTTAACAAACTGGAGTTGCCTCCACTTGTGGCCGAACGAATTTCGTGTGAGCTGTCCAAGTGGACTGGAGAAATTGGACGCTGTCATTGGTGCAACGAACTCATTACTGGCAAACGCAGACGCACATGGTGCTCCGATGCATGCGGGCGTGCTTGGCAACGTGAACACATTTGGAGGTTTGCTCGTTCGGCCGCAAAACGTCGCGCAAAATATCGCTGCACTAAACCGGGTTGCACAGCCGAACGCCGTGACTGCGAAGTCAATCACGTCCAAGCATTAAACGGCCTTGGTTATGGCCCTGGATGCCACCACCACTCAAAGGCTGACGCACATGGCGGAGGTCTCGAGGTGTTGTGTCGCGCGCATCATGCTGAAATCACTGCCGCACAAGCAACCGCCCGCGCAACGGCTCGTCGCGAAGCAAAGGAAGCCACAAAAGAAACTACGCTCTGACTAATGGCGTTTCGAGATGGTGACGGTTGGGTGATGTGTTCATGCGGGCACCGCCATTGGGGTCTTCATGGAGCAGCCGGTCTCCTTCTCATCCGACGCGACTTAGATCAACCTCGTGTGTTGTTGCAGCTGCGCGCAGCATGGACACATGGTGGTGGAACTTGGGCACTTCCCGGTGGCGCACTCGACAGTCACGAAGACTCAGTGAGTGCTGCAGCGCGTGAGGCCGAAGAAGAAGCAGGAATCAGCGCCGCCGACATAACGGTGCGAGATGTGTTTAGCGACGATCATGGTCCGTGGCGTTACGACACCGTCATTGCGCACACCTCAAGTGACGCAGGGGCTCACGCCGCCAATGCCGAATCCGAGGATTTGCGCTGGGTCCTCATCGATGAAGTTGCCGAGTTTCAATTGCACAAGGGTCTTGAAGCTGCCTGGCCAGAACTGCGCCTCCGAGTACTTGCCACTCTGACCGCCTAAAGGCGCTGGCTTACTTAATTCACCCACTGCCTATTCGTTAGGCTCTGATATATGACAATCGATCCAACCACCACACCTGGCTTTATCAATGACCGCAAGCATGTTTTCCATTCATGGTCAGCGCAGGGAACGCTTAACCCAGTTGAAATAGTCAGTGGCAAGGGCTCGTACTTCACCGATGCATCGGGCAAGAAGTACCTCGACTTCTCGAGCCAGTTGGTCAACCTCAACATTGGACACCAGCATCCAAAGTTGATTGCCGCAATTCAAGAACAAGCCGCTCGTTTGTGCACCATTGCTCCTGCATTCGCCAACGACGCACGAAGCGAAGCAGCTCGTTTGATTACTGAAGTTGCGCCTGGCGATTTGAACATGGTGTTCTTCACCAACGGTGGAGCTGAAGCCGCAGAAAACGCAGTTCGTATGAGCAAGTTGCATACTGGTCGCCACAAAATCTTGACCATGTACCGTTCGTACCACGGGTCTACTGCTGGAGCGATTGCGCTTACTGGTGACCCACGTCGTTGGCCAAACGAAACTGGCGCTTCTGGTGCAGTGAAGTTTTGGGGACCATACGCATATCGCTCAGCATTCCATTCGTCGAATGAAGCCGAAGAATGCCAGCGCGCGTTGCAACACCTCGAAGATGTGTTGATGGTGGAAGGCCCGCACACTGTTGCCATGATCGGTCTTGAAACTGTTGTTGGAACAAACGGAATTTTGGTTCCACCTGCGGGCTATTTGCAAGGTGTTCGTGAACTGTGCGATCGCTACGGCATCATGATGATGTGTGACGAAGTAATGGCCGGATTTGGTCGCTGCGGTGAATGGTTTGCAGTGAACAAGTGGGGCGTCACTCCAGACCTCATCTGCTTCGCTAAGGGTGTGAACTCGGGTTACGTTCCACTCGGCGGCGTAGTCATTAGCCAAAAGATTGCGGACACATTTAAAGACCGTGTGTATCCAGGTGGACTCACCTACAGCGGTCACCCACTTGCTTGTGCTGCAGCAGTTGCATCAATCAACATTTTCAAAGAAGAAAAGATCATTGAAAATGCACGCATGCTTGGCGAAACCGTCATTGGACCAGAACTTGAAAAACTAAAGGCGAAGCACCCATCAGTTGGTGATGTTCGTGGAGTTGGTGTGTTCTGGGCAATTGAATTGGTTCGCAACCGCGAAACACGCAAGCCACTCGTTCCGTTTAACGCTTCAGGCGCAGATGCCAAGCCAATGCTTGACTTCGCAGCCGAGTGCAAGAAGCGTGGCCTATGGCCATTCACACACTTCAACCGCACGCATGTGGTGCCACCGTGCAACGCAACGCCGGACGAAGTTCGTGAAGGCATTGCCATTATCGACGAAGCGTTGACAATCGCCGACTCGTTCTACGAGGGCTGATCTGAATCGGGTTACAGCTGTGCTGTAACCCGAACTGAACCAACAACATTGCCGTGGCCCATAATGGGCGACTCAAACGCACGCACGTCGACATTGCTGATGTCAATGCCCAGCGCTTGAAGGGCAAATTTCATGACTGGTGGTCGCGCACGGTTAGCTCCGTCGGAAATCTTCAGAGCGATAGCTCTGCCGTCTGGCATGGCAATGGCGAACACTCCCTCGGCACCGTCTTTGCCCATCAGGCCAGGAACTCCTTGAATCAACAGGGTGATGTCGCGCGTTGGCCCGCCCACCATTTCTGGGTGTGTTCGCATGGCATGAGCAACCAGAGCCGCTGGTGAGCCTTCTTTGGCGATGGCGACCGAACGAAAGGCACGTGCTAATCCCGTAAGTGAGAGCGCATGAGCAGGAGCGCCACAACCATCAATTCCGATAAACGATGCATCTTCTCCAGATAACTCCGGAACCATGTCAGTAATGCGCTGTTGCAATGGGTGGTCAACATGCAAGTACGTGGTGCGATCCCAATTGTTGTGTACACACGTAGCCAGCATGCCCGAGTGCTTTCCCGAGCAATTCATCTGCAGCGCAGATTTCTGAAGTCCTGCGCGCACCGCTGCCTCGTGCGCTTCTGGGTCGAGTGGATAGTCGGCAGTGTTACCTAAATCGTTTGGAGTAAGGCCCGCAGTTGCCAGAATTTCTGTGGCGGTTCTTAAATGTTCTTCGCGCCCATCGTGACTTGCGCATACCAGCGCAAGCATGCGTGGTGGTATGTGTAAACCATTGGCCACCATGGCCGTTGCCTGAATTGGTTTCGTTGACGAACGAGGAAACACCACTGCACCGGGGTCGCCAAGTGCGAACTGCACAGAACCGTCCTGAGCAAGTGCAACCACTGCCCCATAATGCACCGACTCATCGTGACCACTTCGCGTGGTAACTGCCAATTCAACAAATGCATCCGACAACGGCGAGTTACTCATTGCAACGCATCCACCAACATGGACATGAATTTTTCATGACTTGCTCGCGTAACCACAAAAGCATTTGGCTCCTGATGCATAACCCCAAGTGTGTCCATGACGACCATGCCCCGCGTCAGTTCAGAGCTCGTTTCTGATGCGAGATACCAATGGTGCACTTCGGTTGCAACGCTTGTGTCAATGGCATATGCCATTGCAATTGGATCAGGTAGATCAAAACCATTTAAGTGCGTTTCTTCGGCACAGAACTTTTCAAGCACACGCTGAATATCTACCGAAAAGTTCGCTCGTTCTGTTCCAAGCGAACGAATCATTGCTGACTCTTGCGGTGTCACCACTGCCTCGGTGCGCGATATATCCCAGCCCACAAACTCCAGATGCATGCCCGAACGCAACACGACGTCTACGGCTTCTGGGTCAACCCACATATTGAACTCGGCAACTTGCGTAACGTTTCCGATGTGGTCGGCAACTGCCCCCATCACCACACAACGCTTAACAGCTTTGGCAATACTTGGATCTTGTTGCAATGCGAGTGCGATGTTGGTGAGTGGCCCAAGCGTGACTAACTCAATGTGACCCGCATTGGCGTGCAGTGCTTCAATCATTTTGTCGACTGCATTTCCAAGAGTTGGCGAGCGACCTGAAAGCGGAAGGCCGATATCGCCCATTCCGTCCTCGCCGTGCACAAACTGTGCAGTGCCAAGATCTCGTGAAAGTGGTGCAGCTGCGCCTGCATAAATTGGCGTTGCTGCACCACATAGTTCTGCTGTGTACAACGCGTTTTGCACACCCATGTCGAGGGGCACATTTCCAGCAACGATTGACAACCCGACAACGTCAATATCGGGGTGCATAAACGCCATAATCAGCGCCACCGCATCATCACTAGCCGTATCGGTATCAATCCAAAATGTTCGTTTCATCGGCAGACACCGTAACACTCGTAGTATCGGCGTATGGCCAAGAACCGTAAGAGTGCTGGCGAGATTATTCGTGACTACGAAGAGGCAGGAAAACTTTCCACGGAAGAAGCGACAGCATTACGTAACGCTCCACAGTGGGTAATTCCCTTTTCAGATATTGCTTCGTACCTTGGTGGCTCCGTCATTTTTGTTGGCTTGGTGTGGATTGTGGTTGCTCTGATGCAGGACATGTCGCAAGCCACAATTGATGCGGCGTTATTCCTTGCAACTGGTCTAACAGCTTTTCTTTCATTCACATTGATGAAGAAAGGTGGCAAGCTCGTCACACTTGGCGAAAGCTTCGCCGCAGTGTCAACCATGACTTTTGCATTCGCAATTGGGCTTCTTCTTGATATTTTCAACGTGAACGATGACTACATACTGTTGATCGCCTCGGCAGTCGCACTGGTCATTGGAATTGGATTATCAACACGCACAACGTTCATCGGCACCATCATCATCGTTGCTGCAACTCAACCATTCATAGCTGCAGTGATTTCAGAGTTCATCCCAGATACACCTGTCGCCCCACTCCTCTTTGCAGGCTCCGGATCGGCGCTTATTTGGTTTTCACTGCGCAACATTGGACTTCGATTTGTTGCTCGTGCCGCGGGTGCAGTCAGCATTTTGATTGCTGCAATCGCGTTCTCCACCTGGGACGGCAACTTGTGGCAACCACTTGTTGGTTTCGCAATTGTTGGTCTGTTATTCATCTTCGGGACAAACCGTATGCACCTTGAGATCGTGGCGGCAGGCGGCTTAGGGGTAACCGTCATCACCGGTGTACTTGCTGGTCAACTGTTTGACTCCGCACTTGCGCAGGGCATCTCAGTAATTGGAGTTGGTGCATTAATTGTTTTCACTTCAATCGCTATTTCCAAAAAAGGCAACGCCGTCACCTAGAGTCTCGTTATGCGCTGGGGAGCCTGTTTTGCATTGCTGTGCTCAATACTTTTCCCTCGCGTAGCGCTTGCTCAAGATGAGCCACCGATGTATGTGTTTCCATTTTCACGTGTGCCCGTGACCTACCCCAAAGACCACTTGAACTATCCGGCAGTCGATGTTGAAGGTTGCTACGCCCGTGTTCTTGCTCCAACAGCCGGTGTCATTTCGCAACTCCGTCGAAAGGACAAATGGACTCCCGAAGATGATTCACCTGGAACACGCGGTGGACTTACCATCACGCTGACTGGCGATGATGGAGTTCGCTATTTCTTCTCGCATCTCGGAAGAATCAAAGTGCTGAAGAACCAGCGTGTTAATGCTGGCGATTGGATCGGAGTAACGGGTTCAAGCGGTAATGCGCGAGTTACACGTTGCCATACCCACATGGGAATGTCGCGTGTATGTCCACTAGCCGAGGTGTACTTACTGCAAGGAGAAATCTGGCCGCAGCAGTATCTCAACGCATGGAGAAAAGGCCAACAGCTTTCGCCTCGCAAAGAGATTAGAAAACTTGAGAAAAATGACCCACTTGGCTGCTCACGATCGCGAGCAGATTCCGCCATTGACGGAAAGCGAAATACTGGTTAGATCAAGCCAAGCTGGCGAACAGCATCACGCTCTTCGCCAAGTTCTGCCGTAGATGCATCGATGCGCGCGCGACTAAATGCATCGATGTCTAGTCCTTGAACGATCTTGTATTCACCGTTTACGCATGTGCATGGGAACGAGGAAATCAGACCTTCTGGCACGCCGTAGCTACCGTCAGACGGAACCGCCATGCTCACCCAGTCACCCTCAGGGGTTCCTTTAACCCATGAACGAACGTGTTCAAGTGCGGCATTGGCAGCCGAAGCAGCAGATGATGAACCGCGAGCCTTAATGACTGCAGCACCGCGCTTGGCAACGGTTGGAATGTAGGTGTCTTCGATCCACTGCTGATCGTTGATCAACTGTGCAGCGTTCTTGCCATCGACTTCAGCGTGAAACAAGTCTGGGTACTGAGTGGTTGAGTGGTTGCCCCAGATAGTCATTTTCTTTACGGAGGTAACTGGACGACCAACCTTTTGTGCCAACTGACTTACGGCGCGGTTGTGATCGAGGCGCGTCATTGCGGTGAACTGACGTGGGTCGATATTTGGCGCATTGTGCATAGCGATGAGTGAGTTGGTGTTTGCTGGGTTACCAACAACGAGAACTTTCACGTTCTTCTTTGCATTTGCGCTAATGGCCTGACCCTGTGGCTTAAAAATTCCGCCGTTTGCTGACAGCAGGTCGGAGCGCTCCATGCCATCTTTACGAGGCATCGCACCAACCAACATGGCGATGTCGGCATCACCGAAAGCAAGATTGGCATCATCTGTGCAGATGACATCAACCAGTGGGCTGAATGCACAGTCATCGAGTTCCATCTTCACACCACCAAGCGCACCAAGCGCTGGGGTTACTTCAAGCAGTTGCAGAATGACCGGGGTGTCTGGTCCAAGCATTGCACCTGATGCAATGCGGAAGAGCAAGCTGTAACCGATTTGTCCGGCGGCACCGGTAATTGCGATACGAACTGGAGTTGTCATGTCAAAAACCTTACTTCCCTATTGCTTGCATGATGAGATCGGCGTACATCTTTTGGCCTTCAATATTTAAGTGGACTTTATCGCCGTAGAGATATTCGGGGTGCTCCTCGGCTATCTGATACCAGTCCAAAACTTTTACATTTCCGTACGCATTTGGCATTGCGCGAACCAAAGCATTATTCGGGTCTTGCCATGCTCTGGTAGGAACATGCGCGGTAAGGAAGAGCACTAGATCGACATCTTTCAACGGGACCATGATTTCATCCAGCGTCTTCTGGTCAACGGGGTTATTCGTACCCAAGTGAATGATGACGAACTCACCAAGCCGATTAATCGACTTCACATAGTTTGCAATTTCTAAGGCTTGTCTAAACGGACGACTCTTCAGCGCATCAACCGTGATCCCGCGTTCGGTGAGAATTTGCGCAGCACCCAACATGACCGAGTCGCCAATGGCAAGGATCGGAATCTGTTGCCCGTCCAGCGTTGTGGTCTGTGTTCCTGGAATCGTGGTCGCATTTGGATTTGGTGCAACCGTTGTTCCGAGCAAGTTTTGCACTGCGCCTTCACCGCTTTTAATACTTTCTGCAATTTTTCCTTCGCCCGTCCCGATTGCCAAGCTCACCACGGAGAACACAGGAAGCACGGCAGCTACTACGCCAAGTGCAAACACTTTGTTACGTCGTTCAGTGTCGGCATCGGTGCGCGGGAATCGCAACTTATGCCACGCCTCTCCAAGTCGTCCTTCGCGTACTGGCATTTCAATAAAGCGGTACGACAATTCGGTGAGCAACAACACCACGCTGAACAACAGGACAAATTGAATAAGGGTCAAATCATTGCTTGCAACTTTGCGGTACAACTGAAACACCGGCCAGTGAAACAGGTACAAACCGTACGAGCGACGACCGATATAGGTGAATACCGGATTACCGAGTACCGCATTACCTACAAATGAGTGTGGGTGTACTGCGGCAGTGATAATGGCGCATGTGGCTACACCAACGAGGAGAAACCCACCTTGAAACAGTGGGTCGTACCCGCGAATGCCACCAGTTTCTGCAACAAGCACCACATCGCGAAATGTCCACATCATGTACGCAAGTCCTGCAGTTCCAGCAATCGCAAATGCTGAAACAACATGACGATCACTTGAATTGTTCGAACCTCTGAACATCTCTGGGCGGAACCAAAACGCCAAAGCAGCACCCAAGAACAGACCACCAGAGCGACCAATGGTTCCTAAAAACAAGAAATCAAGACGCGAGACAGCAGTACCGAAGATCGAAATGTATTGCTCGGGAGTTTCAATTGGCGTTCCGCGAACACCAGCGGCATATGTTGTTGCAACATACATCGCAATTGCGACCGAAATTCCAAGGAAGATGATGCCCAACTTCGCTGGACGGCGACCATACCTCTTCAGCACCACAGCAATAAGTACAGGCCATATCAAATAGAACTGTTCTTCGACCGCTAACGACCACAGGTGTCGAAGTGGATCTAGCGCACTGGCATCAAAGTACGAATCGCCAGCCAAAATTTTGAACCAGTTGAAAACATAAACCAATGCAGCAATTACATCGCCACGTAACTTGCCCAACTCGGCACGTTCAAATAGCGAGCAATACATGGTTACTCCCAGGAGCAGCGTCCACATTGCCGGTAACAGGCGACGCGCTCGGCGCATCCAAAATGCGCGGAAATCGATTCTTCCGTGTTGCTCAGATTCAGTAAGCAACAACAGCGTGATCAGATAACCGCTGATCACAAAGAACACTTCTACCCCGAGAAAACCACCGTGTAGCCAGTTCTTATTGGCGTGATACACCACCACTGCCAAAACGGCAATCGCACGCAAGCCATCTAGGCCTGGCAAATACGAAATGGATTGCTGGGGGCGATTCACTTAACGAAGGTTATTTACAATTTCGGCCATCAGCGAGCCAGCCTCAGTTGGGTTTAGTCCAATCTTGACTCCAGCCATACGCAATGCGTCCATCTTGCCCTGGGCAGTTCCCTTGCCACCAGAAACAATTGCTCCTGCGTGGCCCATTTTCTTGCCCGCTGGTGCAGTAACACCCGCGATGTAAGCGCTCATTGGCTTTGTCACGTGGTTGGTGATGAATTCTGCAGCTTCTTCTTCGGCTGATCCACCAATTTCACCGATCATGATGATGGCGTGTGTCTCTGGGTCTGCTTGAAACTCTGCCAAGCAGTCAACAAATGATGTTCCAGGAACTGGGTCGCCACCAATTCCAACACAGGTGCTGACGCCAATTCCCTGTTGCTTCAATTCGTACAACGCTTGATACGTGAGTGTTCCAGAACGCGAAACAATTCCAACGTTTGGACCAGATGCTGTTGGCAACTGAGCAATTTCTCCAGCAGTAATTCCAATGTTGCATTTACCCGGGCTAATAATGCCTGGGCAGTTTGGACCAAGTAGTCGTGTTGCAGGAAAGTCGCGTTGCAAAGTTGCATACACACGTGCTTCGTCTTGCGCCGGAATTCCTTCGGTGATGCACACCACAAACCCGATGCCGGCTCGTGCGGCTTCAAGAATTGCTGCTGGAGCCGCTTTTGGTGGCACTGCAATAAACGAAGCAGTTGCACCTGTTGCCTTTACCGCATCTTCAACTGAGTCGTAAACAGGAATTCCTTCAACGTCTTGGCCTGCTTTTCCAGGAGTTACTCCACCCACGACTTGAGTGCCGTACGCCTTGTTGCGCAGTCCGTGGAAACGTCCTTGTCCGCCGGTCAAACCTTGAACGATGACCTTGGTGTTTTGATCTACGAAAATTGCCATGACGGTTCCTTACTTTGCCAACGCGACAGCCGCGCGAGCAGCTTCGAGCATGGTTGGTCGACTGGTGAGCTGTGAATCTGGAATGCCTGCCTCAGCAAGAATCTTGCGTCCCTCTTCGGCATTGGTGCCATCGAGACGAATAACAATTGGCGCACGAAGCGTTACGCGCTTCACCGCCTCAACAATTCCCTTGGCTACTTCTTCACCACGTGTAATACCACCGAAGATATTGATGAAAATACTCTTCACTTTGGCGTCTGAGTTGATTACTTCGAGTGCGGCAGTCATCAGTTCTGCGTTTGCTCCGCCGCCAATGTCGAGGAAGTTCGCTGCACTGCCACCAACTTGGTTCACCACATCCAAGGTGCTCATGGCCAAGCCGGCGCCATTAGCAATGATTCCCACAGTTCCATCAAGACCGATGTATTGCAGGTTCTTTTCACGAGCCAGTTGTTCGCGAGCATCAAGTTCTTCCGTTGCTGCGTACTCTTCCCACTCAGGGTGACGGAAGGCCGCATTGCTATCAAGGCTTACTTTTGCGTCGAGTGCATGCACCTCGCCAGTTGGCTTCAAAATCAATGGGTTGATTTCAGCAAGGTCACAGTCGCCCTTGGTGAAGCAGTCGTACAACTTCACCAACATGTCAGCAACGCCATCAAGTGCCTTCTCTGGAATCTTTGCATCAACTGATGCTTGACGCGCGGTAGCAAGCGACAAACCGATGATTGGGTTGATGTGGAGTTTCACGATTGCAGTTGGATCTTTAGCTGCAACATCTTCAATTTCAACTCCGCCTTGCGCGGACAACATGAGGAGGTGCTGCTTCGCTGCACGATCAAGCGTGAACGATGCGTAGTACTCCTCGGCGATGTCTGATGCGTGCTCAATCCATACGCGCTTTACAACATGGCCCTTAATGTCCATGCCCAAAATGTTTCCTGCATGCAGGCGAACTTCATCGGCGTTCGTTGCCAACTTGATTCCGCCAGCCTTGCCGCGTCCACCAACTTGTACTTGCGCTTTCACAACGACCGGGTACTGAGCCTTCTCGGCCTCTGCAACTGCTTCGTCAACGGTGTGTGCAACACCGCCAGCAGAAACAGGAATGTTGTACTTCGCAAAATATTGTTTGCCTTGATACTCGAAAAGATCCATGTGCTTCTTTCTTGTTATTGCTCGCGTGCATCAAGCGCTTGCTCGAGCCAACTTGCGATGTCTTTCAACGATGAACCTGGTCCAAAGATTTCGCCAACACCTTGTTTGCGCAATTCACGAGCATCGGCATCGGGAATCACTCCTCCACCAAACACCAACACATCACCAAGGTTTCGCGAACGAAGCTCTTCCATCACTCGCGGAAACAACGTGAGATGTGCACCAGATAACAGCGACAAACCAACTGCGTCCACGTCTTCTTGCAAAGCGGTCTCCGCAATTTGCTCGGGCAGCTGATGCAGCCCCGTATAAATCACTTCGAAACCATGGTCGCGCAAAGCACGAGTGATGGTTTTGGCGCCTCGATCATGGCCATCTAGGCCAGGCTTGGCCACTACAACGCGGTAAGGACGTTTCACGACTACAGAACCCTACGCCCTGAGACGTGACCGATACCAACCCGCCAAACCACCCAAGAAATAGGCATCGCCAGGCCGCATCGGCAACACTTAAGACATGCTCGGACGGCCCAGTTCCCCCTTTGCCCGTGCGGTATTGCCCATTGCCGGGGGGATCGTGTTTTTTGCTGCTCTGTTTGGGGTGACATGGCTGATGGCGACATACGTCACCAATAACACCGAGGTGACTACCGCAACCGGCGACCGAACATTTGTCGTTGGTCAAGTAGACGACATCGCCAAATCAATTTTGGAGTTTGGGCCCGTGTTGTACCCAGACCTACGCGATCCGTTGGGAAAGCGATCAATCGTGATTGAACACAACGGAACTGACGTAGCAAAGGGATGGCAGGTGTACTACGCATACCCTGCCGACCGAACCGATGAATGTCTTGTTACTCAAATTCAAAAGACTCACACATTCACCGACTGCGAAGGCCGCACACTGACAGTCGAACAACTCATGCCACCAACTGATGTTCGGCCAATTGTTGAAAACAAGAAAACGTTGCTCATTGACCTGCGGGGAACCATGAACCCCGTAACGCCGTAACGAACTTATTGACCCGACTTTTTCAACGGAGCCCACGCAAGCGAAAGGTGCTTCTCGCCAACCAGCCGGAAGCGAATGGCTGCTTCTGCTTTTTCGCCTTGACCACGAATGTCAATAATGATTCCCTCACCAAAAGTTGGGTGAACAATTTCGTCGCCAATGCGCAGGCCGTGATTCTCGGTTTGCAATTGCGCACTTGACGCCGGAGTAACACTTGGACCTGTGCGCGAGAGTCGCGTTGTTGGCGCATAACCGCGGTCGGCTTGTGATCGATAGCTGTAGCGCTGCGAATCAGCCCCAGAGTCAGTGTTGCCTTCGCGTTCAATCAGTTCGTCAGGAATTTCGGCAAGAAAACGTGATGGAGGGTTGTAGTTGGTGTTGCCAAACAAACTTCTGCTCCATGCATGACTGAGCACGAGGCGTTCCTTTGCGCGCGTAATTCCTACGTACGCAAGTCGGCGTTCTTCTTCCAATTCCACTGGATCGGT
>Ga0208009_1000227_pt1 | contig 15766 bp, 13 predicted proteins | sample Wag4_2014_7_16_FD_187364 | JGI IMG/M metagenome (GOLD analysis project Ga0208009, IMG submission 187364) | Fresh water mixed with fracking chemicals microbial communities from Ohio, USA - Utica-2 Time Series FC 2014_7_16 (SPAdes) (version 2) ...
CGCCTACACCTGTCTGTTCGCCGCGCCCGGCAGCGGCCTGGATCTACGCCCCTGGCTGATGCCCGACGCCCCGGCAGCCGAGCTGCAAGCGGCGATCGGCCAGCTCTGGCGGGGCCGGCGCGACCGCTGGAGTGAGGAGCGGGCAGGGGCCTGGAGCGACGGCGACCCCCTGGGCCCAACGGCGGCGCCAGCCCACGCCGAGATGGCCTACCTGGGCGGCTGAACCCACCGGGGGGAGGCAGAGTGGGGCAGCGCCCTGCCTCGCCACCTTGGACCTGAGCAACCCCGGCACCCTGGCCAATCTCGAAGCCGCCTTCGGCGGCGAGAGCATGGCCAACCGCAAGTATCTGTTCTTCGCGGAGGTGGCCAAACAACTGGGCAACGGGGATCTGGCCCGCCTGTTCCGCGATACGGCCAACCAGGAAACGGAGCACGCCTTCGCCCACTTCCGGCTGCTCCATCCGGAGCTGGTGGTGAGCGATCCTGCCGCCCTCAGCGAGGAGCAGAAAGGGGCGATCCTGGCCCGCTGCCTGGAGCTGGCGATCGAAGGTGAAACCTACGAGTACACCACCATGTACCCGGAGTTCGCCGCCCAGGCCCGCGCCGACCGCGACGGCACAGCCGCAGCCGAATTCAACGAGCAGGCGGCCGAATCCCGCGATCACGCCGCCATCTTCCGCCGCGCCGCCCGCAACTTCGGCTTCCTGGAGCCGATTGAACAGCACCACGCCGAGCGCTATGGCGTGGCCCTCAACGCCCTGCAGGGAAAGGGCACGGCGGGCGAGGCGGCCACGCCGGTGGCCGGCAAGTGGATCTGCAAGGTGTGCTCGATGATCTACGACCCAGCCGTAGGAGATCCCGACTCGGGCATCGCCGCCGGGACCCCCTTCGAGGCCATCCCCGAAAGCTGGGTCTGCCCGATCTGCGGGACGCGCAAGGCCAACTTCATCCCTTATCGGGAGCCCGAACTGCTGGCAGCTTGAGGAAGCTGTGGTCCACCTCGACTGACCCTCCAGCACACTGACGACCGGTCAGGCCCGGCCCCCACGCCCATCACCTGCCTCCCATCCGAGTTTGCGCACGCCAACGCTGCATGATTCAGCCGGACACCAGCGCAGATGGAGGCGGCCGAACCCCTGCCGAGCCTGACTTCAGTCGCCTGCTGGAGCGCCTGCCCGGTTTCGCCTACCAGCGGCGCAACGACACCAACTGGTCTGCGGACTACTTGAGCGGGCAATTCCAGGAATTGACCGGCCTGCCCGCAGACGATCTTCTCAACAAAGGCCATGCTGCCTACAGCAACCTGATCCATCCCGACGACCGGGAGAAAACCATCCAAGCCATGCGTCGTGCCCTCGAACAGGGCGGCGACTACAGCCTGGAATACCGGGTCAATCTGCCGGATCGGGGTGAGCGCTGGTTTGCCGAGTATGGCTATGGAGTATTCGATGACCAGGGTCAGCTGCAAAGACTCGCTGGATTTGTCTCCGACATCACCCAACGCAAACAAAGCGATCGGGAACTGGAGCGATCGGAATACAGATTCCGTCAGCTGCTGGAAGCCAGCCGGGATGCCATCAGTGTGATCGACCTGGACGGGCGGCTGCTGGATGCCAACCGGGCCGCTCCCGAGATGTTCGGTTGCCCGGATCGCGACAGTTTCCTGAAGCTCCATCCAGCTGAGTTTTCACCGGACGATCAACCCGATGGTCGGCCGTCCCGCGCGGCGGCGGCGGCGGCGATCACCGAGGCCTATCGGCAGGGAAGCCTGGAATTCCCCTGGCAGCACAAACGTCTCGACAGCGGCGAAACATTTGAGACGATCGTGGGAATGCACCGGATTGATCTCGATGGGAAACCAGCTCTGCTGGTGAGGGTGAGCGATGTGAGCGAACAGCTCCGCTATCAGCAGCGGTTGCGCCAGCTCGCCTTTGAAGACCCGCTCACAGGGCTGCCCAACCGCCAGGCCGCCCTGGAATGGCTGGACCAACAACTGCAACGAGGCAAAGGCGATTCGCTGCTGGTCCTCAGCATCGACATCGACAACTTTCAATGGCTGAACAACACGTTCGGGCGCGAGCAATGCGACAGGCTGCTGGTGACCCTGGCCAGCGCCCTGCGTGCGCAGGCCGGGTCGGCCGGCCTGGCGGCCCGGCTTCAGAGCGATGAGTTTCTATTGATCATCCAGCTCAGGCCCAGCGAAACAGGTGGCAACCCTGCCCAGGAGCAGGAGCACCAGATAGGGCAGGTGAAGGCCTCTCTCCAGGCCTCCCTGGCCACAACGCCCGGGCTGCCGACCGTGTTGAGCTTCTGCATCGGCAGCACGCTCCACAGCGGTGACCCCTTGGCTCGGCAGCACCTCAGCGATGCCGAAGACCTGCTGCAGCAGGCCAACACCGCCTTGAGCGAAGCCCGGCGCGCCGGTGGCAACAAGCAGGCGATCTACGAACCCGGCATGGACGTGGTGATCGAGAGGCGGCTTGCCCTGGAATCCAGACTGTCCCAGGCGATCGCCGGGCGCGAATTCACCATCCACTACCAACCGATCGTGGCCCGTGACGGCCGGGTGGTGGCCGCTGAGGGGCTGATGCGCTGGCCGCAGCCCGACGGGGCCTGGGTGTCGCCGGGCACCTTCATCCCCCTGGCGGAAAAAAGCGGCCGCATCCGGGCACTGGGGCAGTGGCTGATCGATTCAGCCTGCGCCCAGCTGGCGGAATGGCGCGGCAAGGGGCTGGCAGTCAGCCACCTCTCGATCAACATCTCGCCCACCCAACTGGGCAACTACACCGATTCCCTTCGACAACAACTGCTAAGGGCAATCGAGCGACACCGGCTGCCCGCAGCAATGCTGCAACTGGAAATCACGGAATCGGCCGTGCTGGAGAACATGACCCTGGCCAGGCAGGAACTGGAGAGCCTGGCGGCGGCGGGGTTCCGGCTGGCCCTCGACGACTTCGGCACCGGCTACTCCTCACTGCTGACCCTGCAGCGGCTGCCCTTTGATGCCCTCAAGATCGACAAGAGCTTCGTGCAGAAAGCGGAACAGGATGGGAAGAGTCGGGGCTTGGTTGAAGCCTGCGTCTCCATCGCCCAGAGACTGAATCTGGACTGCGTTGCCGAAGGGGTGGAAACAGAACTGCAATGTCTGCTGCTCAGGCAAATGGGCTGCGCTTTCTATCAGGGCTATCTGTTTGATCGGCCGTTGCCGGCCGCCGAACTGGAGAGTCATCTGAGGAGCCAACCTTGATCAGGCTGCTGCGCAAGGAGCTGGCGTTCCAGTGGCGGCACAACCGCAGCAGCATGATGCTGTGGCTGCTGGTGCTGCTCACGGTCAGCACCGGCCTGGCACTGCTCCACTGGCGGGATCGCTGGCGGGGGCTGGCCCAGCAGCAGCGGCAGCAGATCGAGAACCAGCGGGGCCTGCTCGAACTGCGGGTCAATCAGCACCGCACCGCCGCCCTCGACTGGGGCCACTGGGACACGATGTTTGCCTTCGCCGGCGGCGAGGATCCCACTTTCATCGCGCGGGAACTGCTCCCCTCTTCGATCGTGGCCGACCAGCAGATGATGCTGATCGTGGACAGCCAGGGCCGAGCCCTGGCCGAGGTGCCGGAAACCACCTTGGACAGCTCGCTCCGCCGCTGCGTCCAAGAGCGCCTGCAACGGCTGCGGGGGCTGACGCCGAGGGCGCCGATGCACGTCTCGTTCGGTGTGTACTGCCGCAGCGAGCAGGGCCGGGTTGTGCTCGGCGCCGGCACCGGCATCCGTTCGTCCATGGGCTCGCTGCCGGAACGGGGCTGGATCTTCCACCTGAGCACCCTGGAACGCCCCAGCTACAACAGCAGCCTGAACCAAACCTTCCGCGAGATCGACCGGGCCGTCGCCTGGGTCAGCACACCCGCCGGGTCGGACGTCCAGCCGCTCCCGGGCATCAGCGAGCTGCTGGATCCCGGAGAGAGCTACGTGATTCAGCCGCGGTTGAGCGCGCTTGAAACGGCCCGCGAGGCGGCCCTCCTCTCCATCCCGGGCTGGCTGGTGATCAACCTCATCACCCTGAGCCTGCTGCCGGCTGGCCTGCTGGTCGCCCGCCAGCAGCGCCTGCCCGCCAGGATCCGCACCCTCCAGGACCGGCGAACCGATCGCAAACGACGGCATCAGGTGAGCCGGGTGCTGATGAATCGTCGTCACCTGCTGATGGCCCTGAACACGAACGCCAGGTCGTTCAAGGGCTGCTGGATCGGCGCCCTCCATCTGCAGCGAGCCGATCAAGGGGCAGCCCCGGGTCGGCGAACCCTGCAGAACCTGGCGGCGGTGGTCGAACAGCGCCTGGGGCCCAGGGCGATGGCGGCGATGGATCGACAGACCCTGGCCCTGGCCTTCAGCCCTGGATCCGGCCCATCCGCTGGGAAGCCTGCAGCGGCGTTGGCATCACTGCAGGCCGCACTGGACAGCCTCTGGCCCGAGCCGGGCAGCTGTCCCTGCAGTGGCCTGGTTGCGCCCCTGCAGGCCGGCGGCGAAACCGAGCAGCTGCTCAACCTGCTGGCCGCGGCCAGCCAGCTGCCGGCCGGGACGAAGCTGCAGCTGTTCCCAGCGCGGCGCAAGCGATCCGACGGATCCACCCTGCCGGAACCCGGGCCCGGTGCGCCCGAAGGCCTGCCAGGGGAGTCTGCCCCGCCGGCCGCCAGCGTGGCACCGGTGATGCGGATCGTCGACGGCCAGGCCGGCAGGCTCTATGACTCGATCGCAGCCGGGGAAGGATCCGCCCTCGGGGCAGCCCTCGCCCGGCTGCAGGAGGCCGATGCCGCCGGGCACTCGGTGGGCCTGCCCGTTGCGGCAGCCACCCTGGCGGACGGGGGAGCAGAGCTCACGGCCAAACTGGCCGCCCTGCCGCTGCAGCTGCGGCGACGCCTCGTGCTGGAGGTGAAGGAGTCGTTGCTGATGGCATCCTCCGAACCCATGCGCAGCACCGCCAGGGAGCTGCAGCGACTGGCCGTGCGGATCGCCATCGCGGATTTCGGCACCAGCCACGTCCCCCTGCAGGCCGTGTTCGGCCTGTTGCCCTCGTACCTCATGCTGAGCGCCGACTACACCCGGTCGCTCCATCAGGACAACGTCGACAGCCTGGTGGATTTTCTGCTGTGCTACTGCCGCTACAAGCGCTGCACGCTCGTGTTGCAGGGCGTGGAGACAGCCACTGAACTCCAGTACTGGCAGCGCAAGGGGGTTGAGACCTTTCAAGGTGCGGCCTGCACCTAGAGCCAGTGGTGCGGATAGGGCATGGCTCCCTTCACCCAGCGGCTGAAGGCCGCGGCGATCAGCACCAGCAGCAGCGAACCGCTCAGCACCGGCGTGAGCACGAACGGCGGTGTGGCCCCCAGCGCCACCCCGAGAAAGGCCAGGCCGCCGGCAGGCGGATGCAGGCAGCGCAGCTGCTGGCCGAGCAGGACGGTGAGGCCCACGGCCAGGGCGATCACCAGGGGCCCCTGGCCGAGCCAGGCCACCGCCGCCACGCTCACCAGCGCCCCCAGCAGATTGCCGAGCACGATGTTGCGGGGCTGGGCCAGGGGGCTGGCGGGATAGCCGAACAGCAGCACCGAAGAGGCGCCGAGCGGCGCCGCCAGCAGCACCATGCCGCTCCAGGCACTGAGCAGGCCGAGCAGGGCCAGGGCCAGCAACGCCCCCAGCCAGGTCACCGAGAGCTGGCGGCGCTGGAAGCGCGGCTGGTAGGCCCGCCCGCGCCGCCGCTGCTCCACCAGCCAGGTCTGCAGCATCACCAGCCAGCCACCTCAAGCTGTTGAATGACCAGTGTCCACGGCGACGCAGCCCGTCCCGGTGGCGATCGCTACGTCCAGGCACAGCTGGGCGAGCGGCCAACCATTCAGCAGCACTGCCCAGCAGGCCCTCACCCATGCCCAGCCCGCGCCTTGTTCCAGCTGTGATCAGCGCCCTGGCAACGATCAGCCCGCTGCCGGCCCTGGCCTCCGCCGCCGACGCCTGGGCCGCGCACCGCCAGGATGTGGCGGCAACCTGCCTGCGGGCCAGCGGCCTGGTGGACGCCAAGCTCGTGGGCAGCGTAATCGTGTTCGACGACAGCGTGGGCAGCAGCGCCGCCCTGGTGGCCGGCCGCTATCCCCAGGCCCCGATGGCCGGGCAGGAGGGCCTGAGCCTCTGCCTGTTCGACCGGCGCAGCCGCAGCGCCAGGTGTCCGCCGGCTGATCCACGGGTTCCAGCAGCCGCGGCAGCAGTTGCACCAGGTTGCAGGGGCGGGTGCTGGCGTCGAGCTGGGCGCGGATCAGCCGGTCCCAGGCGGTCTGCACCGCATCGAGCGAGCCGGGCAGCACGAACACCAGAGTGCCGTTGGCCACGCCCGCCAGGCAGCGGCTCTGCAGGCTGCTGGTACCGATCGTCTCGAAGGAGAGCACGCGGAACAGCTCACCGAAGCCGTCGATGGTTTTGTCCAGCAGGGGGGCCACCGCCTCGGGCGTACCGTCGCGGCCGGCCAGACCGGTGCCGCCACTGCTGATCACCACTGGCACGGCCGGATCGGCGATCCAGTGGCTGATCGCCGCCCGGATGCGGTAGCGGTCGTCGGGCACGATCCGCCGCTGGTGCAACCGGTGGCCGGCGGCCTCCAGCCGCGCCTGCAAGGCGTCGCCGCTGGCGTCGTCGGCCGCTGTGCGCGTGTCCGACACCGTCAGCAGGGCGATGGCAAGGCTCACGCGGGGGCGAACGCAGGCATGGCGACCATTGTGGCGGCGCGGGGGCTGCAGACTGGGGCACAACCGCAGCGACCCATGTCTGCGTCCCAGCCAAATTACACCGATCCCCCAGCCGCCGCCCCAACCGTGCGGGTGCGGCTCTTCGCCGCCCTGCGCGAGGCGATGGGCTGGAGCGAACAGCAGGTGGCCGCCGCCGCCAACCCCGCCACACCGCTGGAACTGTGGCAGCAGCTGGATCTGGCCGGCGCCTGGCTGGCCGCCACCGGCGCCCCGGCCGGGGCCGCGCCAGCCGGCGAAGGGCTGCCGGCGGGCATCCGGGTGGCGATCAACCAGCAGTTCGCCGAGGCCCACACACCCCTGGCCGACGGCGACGAGCTGGCCTTCCTGCCGCCGATCAGCGGCGGCTGAACCCGCTGCACACCCCCATCCAGCCATGCCCACCACCGCCAGCAGCGCTGCCCCAGCCGTGAGCATGAGCGTGAGCCTGCACCCCGATCCGATCGACCCGTGCCAGCAGCTCGAACAGTGGCAGGCCCAGCTGCAAGCAGGCGGCGCTGAGGGGCCGGCCGCCACCAGCCTGTTCATCGGCCGGGTGCGGGGCCGCACCGTCAGCGGCGCGCCCCTCGATGCCCTGGAGCTGGAGCACTACCCGGGCATGACCGAGGGCCAGCTGCAGCGCCTGACCGCCGCCTGCGCCCGCCGCCATCCGGTGGCGGCGGTGCTGGTGCGCCACCGCACGGGCCTGGTGCTCTGCGGCGACGCGATCGTGGTGGTGGCGGTGCTGGCCGACCGTCGCGGCCCGGCCCAGCGCTGCTGCCAGGAGCTGCTGGAGGCCCTCAAGCACGACGCCCCCTTCTGGAAGCGGGAATGGAGCAGCGGCATGGGCGAGTGGCTGCTGGGGAACACGCCATTGGTGGAAGCACCAACGACCTGACGCCCTTCACAGCACCCCCAGCCGCAGCAGCTGGGCCCACAGCCGCGTGCCCGCCTCCAGGCTGCCCAGCTCGGCCGGGATCTCCAGCAGCAGGTCGGCCCCCTGCAGCGAGCCGATGCGCGAGGAGGCCTGGCTGCCCTCCACCACCGCCAGCAGCGCGCCGTCCTCGCCCACCCGCAGCCGCGCCCGGGCCAGCTCCGGCCGGCCGGCGCCGCGCTTCAGCGGGGCAGCCAGGCGCACCGGCAGCCGCGGCAGCAGCTCCGGCTCCCCCCCCTCCAGCGCCTGCAGCGCCGGCCAGAGCAGCTGCAGGGCCGTGACCGCCGCCGCCACCGGGTTGCCCGGCAGGCCGAAGAACGGCCGGCCGCCCAGCTGGCCGAAGGCAAACGGCCGGCCGGGCTTGAGGAACAGCTTCCAGAAGTCCACGGTGCCGCGCTCCGCCAGCAGCGGCCGGATCCAGTCGGCATCGCCGGCCGACACGCCACCGGTGCTCACCACCACATCACAGCCGGCCGCCAGCTGCTCCAGGGCCGCCGCCAGGGCCGCCGGCTCGTCGGCCGCCACCAGCCGCTCCGCCACGCCGTAACCCAGCCGCGCCAGCAGGGCCGTGAGCAGGGTGCCGTTGCTCTCCCAGATGGCGCCGGGGCCCCGCGGCTCGCCGGCCGCCACCAGTTCGTCACCGCTGATCAGCAGGCCGATCCGCGGCCGCGGCCGCACCGCCAGCGCCGCCACGCCGCAGCCCGCCAGCCGGCCCAGGTCGGCCGCGCCCAGCCGCACCCCGGCCGCCAGCAGCTCCTGACCCGGCCCCGCCTCTTCATCGGCGGCCCGGATCCAGGGGTTGGCACCCGCTTCGCCCTCCAGCCGCAGCCGGTCGCCGCCATGGGACCCCTCGCCCTCGCGCCGCACCAGCTCCTGGGGCAGCACCCGCGCCGCCCCCTCCGGCAGCGGCGCGCCAGTGAGGATGCGGATTGCCTCGCCGGCGGCCAGCTTCCCGGAGAAGGGGGCCCCGGGAGCGGAGCGGCCCACCAGGCGCCAGACCGTGCCCGCGGCCGGGGGCTGGGGATCGGCAATGGCGTAGCCGTCCATGATCGAAGCCCGGAAGCCCGGCACCGCCTCGCGGGCCGTGCAGGCCGCGGCGCTCACCCGCCCCAGGCAGGCGGCCAGTGGCAGCTCCTCCCTGCCGGCCAGGGGCGCGAGCGAGGCCAGCACCCGCCGGCGCGCCTCCTCCAGGGGCAGTCCCTCACGGGGGAAGGGTTCAGTCACCGGCATCCCCTGCAGCCGGGGCCGGTGCAGCGGGATGGCGCCAATCGCCGCTGCGGCCGCCCCGCTTCTCCAGCAGCCGCACCGGCCCGATCGTCATTGCCCGGTCGGCGCTCTTGAGCATGTCGTAGAGGGTGAGCAGGCCCACCTGCACGGCGGTGAGCGCTTCCATCTCCACCCCCGTGGGGCCGGTGGTGCGCACGCTGGCCTCGCAGCGCAGGCCCCAGCCCGAGCGATCGGGCAGCGGCGCCTCGGCGATCGCCACCGTCAGCCCGCTGAGCGGCAGCGGATGGCAGAGAGGGATCAGCTCGGCAGTGCGCTTGGCCGCCTGAATCGCCGCCACCCGCGCCACCGCCAGCACGTCGCCCTTGCCGGCCCGCCCTTCCCGCACCAGGGCCAGGGCACTGGAGCTCACGGCCAGATAGCCCTCGGCCACCGCTTCGCGCAGCGTCGCCGCCTTGCCGTCCACATCCACCATGTGCACCTCGCCAAGGCTGTTGAGGTGACTCAGGCTGAGGTGACTCAGGTTGAGGTGACTGCGGTTGCGATCCCCCTGGCTGGGCATCTCCAGACCTGACTCCATGGCGTGGCGCTCCCCATGACGACCCCGGCCTGAAACCTAGGAGCGGCCGCCACCGGCGTCGCAGCACCGCCGTTTGCTGGACTGGCAGCACCCCCGGGCTGCCGCCGTGCCCCTGTCGCGCCCCATTTCCGGTCCACCCGTCTACCTCTGCGCCTTTCTCACCCTGCTCAACGACCGCCTGAGCGAGACGCTGATCTTTCCCCTGCTGCCTTTCCTGCTGGCGGGCTTCACCAATGACGGCCGCACCCTGGGGCTGCTCACAGGCAGCTACGCCGTGGCCCAATTCCTGGCCACACCATTGATCGGAGCGATGAGCGACCGCTACGGCCGCCGGCCGGTGATGGCAGTGTGCGTGGCAGGCACGGTGCTGGGGCTGGGCCTGTTCGCCGCCACGATCGCCACCGACTGGAGCACCGTGTCCTGGGCTGCCGGCACCAGCCTGCCCCTGGCGCTGCTGTTCGCCGGCCGACTGCTGGATGGGGCCAGCGGCGGCACCGCCGCCACCGCCGCCGCCGTGCTGGCCGACGTGTCACCACCGGAGAAGCGGGCCAAGGCCTTCGGCCTGATCGGCGTGGCCTTCGGGCTGGGCTTCATCCTCGGGCCGGCGCTCGGGGGCCTGCTGGGGCGGCTGAACGTGAACCTGCCGCTGCTGATCGCCGTGCTGATCGCCGTGGTGAACCTGGTGCTGGTGCTGCTGCTGTTGCCCGAAACCCACCCGGTCTCGGCCCGCATCGCCCTGCCGCCCAAGCGGGAACTGCAACCCTTCACCCAGCTGTCACGGGTGTTCAGCAACCCGCGGGTGCGCCGCCTCTGTAGCGCCTTCTTCCTCTTCTTCCTGGCCTTCAGCGGCTTCACGGGCGTGTTGGTTCTCTACTTCAAACAACGCTTCGGCTGGGGGCCTGGCCTGGCCGGCGCCGCTTTCCTGGTGGTGGGGGTGGTGGCCACGGTGGTGCAGGGCGGCCTGATCGGCCCGTTGGTCAAGCGCTTCGGCGAATGGCGACTCACCCTGGCGGGCCTGGGCTTCGTGCTGGTCGGCTGCGCCCTGGTGCCCCTGGCCCCGGTGGAGCGGGCCGGGGCTGTGGTGTTTCCCGCCGTGGCCTGCCTCGCCCTTGGCACGGGGCTGGTCACACCTTGCCTGCGGGCCCTGGTGTCGCGACGGCTCGATGACAGTGGCCAGGGGGCGGCCCTGGGCAGCCTGCAGGGCCTGCAGAGCCTGGGCAGCTTCATCGGCCCGCCCCTGGCGGGACTGGTCTATGAAACCGTGGGACGCACCAGTCCGTTCTGGCTGGGCACCGCCCTGCTGGCGGGGGTGATGGCGCTGGTGGCCGGGGGCCGTCGCACGCTTGATCGCTGAACCGGAGTCCTGATCTGGCGCTCTGAACTTGAGGGCTGCAGTCGTCAAGCAGACGGAACACAGTCCACGCCCAACAGCCTGGCTAAGTTCACGTCATGAACGATTCGGCGGCCGCAGAGACCATGGTCAGCAAACGTGCTGCCTCTGAACCAGCTGCGACCCCCACAGCGGGGACACCTGGCACCGCCCCTGAAACAACTCCTACTGAAACAATTCCCACTGAACCAACCAGCAAGCCATCGGCGCTGAAGGAAGCCACCGGCGACCGGAAGGCCATCAGTGCAGCAGCGGAGAAGGCCCTTGCCGCCATTGGCGCAGATGGCCCCCTGCGCGTCGCCCCGGAGCTTTACATCAACCGGGAACTGAGCTGGATCGCCTTCAACGAGCGGGTGCTCGCCCAGGCTCTCAACGAGCACACACCCTTGCTGGAGCAGGCCAAGTTCAGCGCCATCTTCAGCAACAACCTCGATGAGTTCTTCATGGTGAGGGTCGCCTCCCTGAAGAGCCAGCAGGAAGCCGGTGTTGCCACCCTCAGCGACGACGGCCTCACCGCCCTTGAGCAGCTGGAGGCGATTCAGGCCAGGCTTCGTCCCCTGCTCGAGCTGCAGCAGCAGCACTACCGTCACTCCCTTAAGAACCAGCTGGCCGAACACGGCGTGCTGCTGCTCGATTACGCCAACCTGAGCACACGCCAGCGCGCCTGGGTGGATGACACCTTCCGCACGGCGATCTTTCCGGTGCTGACACCACTGGCCGTCGATCCATCCCACCCCTTCCCGTTCATCAGCAACCTCAGCCTGAACGTGGCGGTGTTGGTGCGCGATCCCGAAACGGGCCAGCAGCAGTTCGCCCGGGTGAAGGTTCCCCAGAAGATTCTGCCGCGCTTCGTCGAGCTGCCCGCGAGCCTGAGCGGCAAGCGCCCCAAGCCTGTGTACACCGCCGTGCCCCTGGAACAGGTGGTGGCGTTCAACCTGGCCCTGCTGTTCCCGGGCATGGAGGTGGAAGGGCATTACTTCTTCCGCATCACCCGCGACGCCGATCTCGAACTGCGGGACCTCGAGGCCGACGACCTGATGGAGGCGATCGAGGAAGGCCTGCGCAAGCGGCGGCGCGGTGGCGAGGTGGTGCGGCTGGAAGTGACCGACGAGATGCCCGACGCGGTGGTGCAGCTGCTGATGGAGGGCATGGCGGTGGAACCGGAGGACGTGTACCGGATCAACGGTCCGCTCGGCCTCGACGACCTGATGGGCCTGCTGGCCATCCCCCTGCCCCAGCTCAAGGACAAATCCTTCAAGGGACGCACGGCCCCGGCGCTGGTGCGGGCCCAGCGCACCAACCTCGAGGACGGATCCCTCAAGCCTGAGGAATTCGAAAGCATCTTCTCGGTGCTGCGGCGCGGCGATGTGCTGCTACACCACCCTTTTGATCTGTTCTCCACCTCCGTGGAGGAATTTCTGAACCAGGCAGCCGATGACCCGGCCGTTCTGGCGATCAAGATGACCCTCTACCGCACCTCCAAGGATTCCGCGGTGGTAGCAGCCCTGATCCGCGCCGCCGAGAACGGCAAGCAGGTGATGGCCCTGGTCGAGCTGAAGGCCCGTTTCGATGAAGACAACAACATCCAGTGGGCCCGCCAGCTGGAGAGCTCAGGCGTCCATGTGGTGTACGGGGTGATCGGCCTCAAAACCCACACGAAGATCACCCTGGTGGTGCGCCGGGAGAAGCAGCAGCTGCGCAGCTACGTGCACGTGGGCACCGGCAACTACAACTCCAAGACCTCAAATCTCTACACCGATCTGGGCCTGCTCACCGCCCGTCCGGATTACGCCGCTGACCTGGTGGAGCTGTTCAACTACCTCACCGGTTTCTCCAAGCAACAGAGCTTCCGCCGCCTGCTCGTGGCCCCTGTCACATTGCGGCGTGGCATGGAGGAGTTGATCTGCCGGGAAATCAGCCACGCGCTGGCGGGCCGCGGCGGCCACATCCGCGCCAAGATGAATTCCCTGGTCGATCCGCCGATCATCGCCCTGCTCTACCAGGCTTCCCAGGCCGGTGTGCGGATTGAACTGGTGGTGCGGGGCATGTGCAGCATCAGACCCGGCCTGAGCGGCGTCAGCGACCAGATCAGCGTCGTGAGTGTGATCGGCAGGTTCCTGGAGCATTCGCGCCTGTTCTGGTTCGCCAACGGCGGCGAGCCTGAGGCCTACATCGGCAGCGCCGACTGGATGCCCCGCAACCTCAACCGGCGGGTGGAGGCGGTGGCTCCCGTGCTGGATGAGCGGATGCGCACCCAACTGGAACAGCTGCTTGAGCTCTACCTGAATGACGCCGGCGCCTGGCATATGGACAGCGATGGTCAGTTCAGCCAGCGACAGCCTGACGACGAAGGCCAGCTGGCCCAGGTGGAGCTGATGCGCAACTGGCGGGGCGGCTTCATCCCGACAGGGGGCTGAGTCTGTATCGCCGGCTACGCACCGTTACGGGCAAATGCACTCATTGCTTACAGCGAATGTGAGCAGATCTGCATCGTTTGACCGAATACCCCGATCCAATTCTGTGCGCATCTTCCAATCGATGCGGAAAATCTTCCAGTTTTAACCCTGCCAACTGTGGCAGCGGTGCTAAGTTCCGCGCAAATCTAATTCGGAGGCCTGGGTGTGGGGACGCCTGAGCATTCCGCTGCAGGGATCCGCTCCGGCGTATCCCGACAGCGACAGCACTCATCCATTTCAGCCAATCGTCAATCAGACGCAGGCAAAGCGGGCGTTGGGCGCGCCGCTTCCGGCGGTCAGGCTGCGGCAGCAGGCCGCCGCACACCGGGCCGGATGAGTGCTGATTCGATCGGCTGGTATCTCAGCACCATCGGTCGGGTCCCACTGCTCACGCCGGCTGAGGAGATTGAGCTGGCCCACCATGTTCAGGCCGGCAAACGGCTGCAGGAGCTGGCGAACGGAGATCTCACCCCCCAGCAGAAGCGCCAGCTGCGCATGGCCCAGCGGGCCCGTGACCGCATGATGGCCGCCAACCTGCGCCTGGTGGTGAGCGTTGCCAAGAAATATCAGAACCAGGGGCTGGAGCTGCTGGATCTGGTGCAGGAGGGGGCGATCGGGCTGGAGCGCGCCGTCGACAAGTTCGACCCGGCGATGGGCTACAAGTTCTCGACCTATGCCTACTGGTGGATCCGGCAGGGCATGACCCGAGCGATCGACAACAGCGCGCGCACGATCCGGTTGCCGATCCACGTGAGCGAAAAACTGGCGAAGATGCGTCGGGTCAGCCGGGAGCTGTCCCACCGACTCGGCCGCCAGCCGAACCGACTGGAGCTGGCCCACGCCCTCGACATGCGTCCCGAGGAACTGGAGGAGCTGATCGCCCAGAGCGCCCCCTGCGCGTCCCTCGATGCCCACGCCTGCGGTGACGAGGACCGCAGCACCCTCGGGGAGCTGATCGCTGACCCCGCCAGCGGCGAGCACTTCGACAGCATGGATCGCCATCTCCAGAAGGAGCATCTCGGCACCTGGCTGGCCCAGCTGAACGACCGGGAGCAGACGATCCTGAAGCTGCGCTTCGGCCTCGAGGGTCACGAGCCCCTCACCCTGGCCGAGATCGGCCGACTGATCAACGTGTCGCGGGAGCGGGTGCGCCAGCTGGAAGCCAAGGCGATCATGAAACTGCGACTGTTCAGTAACCTCCAGCAAGCGGCCTGAGCAGGGCATCTGAACGCACCGGTCGACTGGCCAAGGCAACTCCTCGGGGTGGCGGCGGTCGCAGGCTGGCTCACCCTGCTGGCACTGGCGGCCCTGGCGGTGCGTCGACGCTGGAGTGGTCTGGAGCACCCCGGCCAGCGGGAATGGAGCCGCAAGCTGGTTCACATCGGCACGGGTGCGGTGGTGCCGATTGCCTGGGGTGTGGGGATCGACCGGGCCATCGCCCTGCCCGCCGCCGCCGCCATCACCCTGCTCGCCGCCCTGAACCATCGTCTGCGGCTTTTGCCGGCTGTGGAGGACGTGGGCCGCGCCAGCTACGGCACGGTGGCCTACGGCGCCTCGATCACCCTGCTGCTCTGGCTGCACTGGCCGCAGCGGCCGGCCTGTGTGGCAGCCGGGGTGCTGGTGATGGCCGTGGGCGATGGCCTGGCCGGCCTGATCGGACCACTGGTTCCCAGTTTCTCCTGGCAGGTGCTGGGGCAGCGCCGCTCTTTGGCCGGCACGGCCGCGATGGGTCTTGCCAGTCTCGGGGTGCTGGCAGCGCTGAAGCTGATGAGCAGCCCGGCGCCCATGGCCCCGGACTGGCCAGCGGTGCTGCTGATCGCTGCCGCCGCCACCCTCCTGGAGCAGCTGGCCCTCGGCGGAATCGACAACCTCAGCGTGCCCATCGGTGTTGCCTGGTTATGGCAGCGGCTGGGGGGCGGCGGCTGAGGATCTTGAACTCTGGGCGCGGCTCAGGCAAGCAGCAGCTGTTCGCAGCGCTGCTCCCAGTCGCGCGAGGTGCCAAGCCCGGCCACCAGCAGCCGGTCGGCGGGCTCATCACGCAGCCGAAGCTGCCACTGCCGGATCAGGTCGGCCCGATCCAGCCAGGCGGCCATCACCACCTGGTGTATGGCCTCCAGATCCCAGTGGCGCTGGCAGCCGATCGCCTGGCCCCAGCCGAGCAGATCATCGAGCTGGAACGGGCGGAAACCCGCGAAAGCAGGGCCATCCACCTGCTCCAGGTAGAACAACTGCAAAGGATCGGAAAACCCGCAGAACTGCAGAAGATAGGTCATTGCCGACCTCCCGGAAAACTGAGTCAACCCTATGCAGATCCGAAGCCCGCGCTGTTCAGCAGGAACAGAATGTTGCGCCCGCCAGGCAGACTCACAACAGCTCAGATTGAGAATGAATCAGCACTCCCGAGGCTCGAGTGCTGAATCCAGTCAA